>ENA-OPEA01000188-OPEA01000188.1-human-gut-metagenome-genome-assembly--contig:-NODE-188-length-38640-cov-9.212777_pt1 | contig 38640 bp, 30 predicted proteins | sample MGYA00241623_ERZ501509 | MGnify/ENA primary metagenome ERZ501509 (study PRJEB25962, sample SAMEA2042571) | human gut metagenome | biome: human gut; feature: human-associated habitat; material: faeces... | reverse complement strand
TCGATTCGGTGCCACAGCCGATCTCCTGCCAGTTACGACCGGATAGCATACGACGCTGCCGATGGTTGGTAGACTTTGCCAAAGAGCCTGGTACTACTTATCGACTCATGGTAGATACCGCTGCCATAACGGGACTCTATGGCGGTGTCAGTGCATCAGCACAGAAAGATCTCAAGATCGCCTCCGAGACCGAGCTAGGCTCTCTCTCTGTCACGCTCACGGGGCACCCTACGGATAGTCCGCTCTACGTCTACCTACTCAGTAGTAAGGAGGAGATACTGGCGACTGCTCAGCCCGACAGTGCAGGCATAGTGACCTTTACGGAGCTGGCTCCTGGAGCATACTTCCTCAAGCTTTATGTGGACCTTAATAGCAATGGTACTTGGGATGGGGGCGTCTACCCAGCGACTCCTCCTGAGCCTGTGCGCTATCTACCTCAGACAGTAAATGTACAAGCGCGCTTTGCCACAGAGCAGACGTGGGCATACGATGGTACGCCCCTAGCTGAGCAACGCCCGAAAGAATTGGAAGGTGATAAGCAAGCGGAGGGAGATGGTAATCGCGCTAAGCCGGAGACACAAAAGCGAGATCTCAACGTCGAGTACGCTCAGCGTATGCGGGAGCGGTACGGCAAGCGCTGGAACCCGACAGATCGCGAGCGTAAAATCATGGGACTCCCCTCTCGTGAGGAGGAGCGACTGGCGCGAGAGCGTGGCGAAGAGATGGAAATCGGGGCTCCTCCCAAGGAGCAAGAGAAGGGTCAAGACAACAAGCAGAGTAAGCCCCAGACGCAACCGCTCGGCACAGGGAGTGGCTCGCCCCTCCGCACCAATCCAACCCAGACCAATCCATCGACGACTCGACAATCTGCTGGACAGCTACAAAATCGCTCTCAGAAGGTCTCTCGCTAAAGGTTTTTACCTAGGAAATGAGGGGATCACTCCATCATAGCGTAGACCAACGTATGCTGGAGGGGAGGCAATGCTACGAGGAGCTGATCAGGCGTGAGAGGCTTGATGAGCCGGTCGATAGGACGTGGTGCGAAGAGTAGCTGGCGACGCTGGCGCAAGACACAGTAGCGACCGCTGTTCACAGGGATCTGCTCATCGAGTAAGTCAAAGACGATACGCTGCTCATCGTGATAGAGCGCAGCGGGGTGGAGCTGATCCTCTTCTAGCAAGCCTAGCTCGACAGCCCACATCAGTAGCTCAGCAATGCGCAGTGGACGCAGCATGCCAAAGGGAGCAGATAGGTCAAAGGTGCCGTCAGCTGGCTCCTCCGCAGAGGGTATAGCGAGGACGCTTTGCGTCTTTCCCTCGGCATCTCTATAATAGTAGTAGGTTCTTTCTCCGATCGTGCCGATGCCACCGCCCTCGAGTGCTAAGCTCTCTCGGAGCGTACGCCACTGATGGTAGCTATGTGCGACCGTAGGATACTGCTCGGCGAGTGTAGCCTGCCAATGACGGTAGCGCTGCCAAGCCTCACTAGATGGAAGGTCGGTGAGCTTTTCTTGCAATGTAGGGGTATGGCGCTTGCCATAGAGCGTGGCATAGCCCATCTTGCGATAGAACTGGTAGAGCCACTTCTCGGCTGGTATGAGGAAGGCGCAAAGACAACCCTCCCGCCACATCTGCTGGTGGCTCGCTCGCATAAGGTACTGTACGAATCCTTTGCCTCGCTGGTCGCTCTCGGTAGCTGCTCCCGATATGTAGCCAGCGCGCCACCACTGGTCGCGGTAACGCATCAGATAAGGGAGGTACTGCACATGACTGAGCGCACGGCTCTGGTCTAGAGCGGTCAGTAGATGGGTGCGATGTGGGTCAAAGGTGGTACGACTGTAGAGCGCGATGAAGTCTTCGCTATCCCCAAAGGTAGTGCTCCAGATCTCTTCGTAGAGTCGTTGCTGCTCAGCCTTTAGTCTCATGCTTAGGACTCGAGCTCGCCAGCCCACTCTGGGCGACGCCATACACAAGTGTGCTTCACGAGGCGTACCTCAGGATGGTAAGACTCTTTCGCACGGCGTAAGCCAGGCAGACCGAGATCTTCCTCTCTATTTACATAAGTATATTGCTCAGGAATGCTGCGAGCGAACTCACGGTTGATGATCGTATAGGCTCCGTCGATGTCGGTGCGTGCCTTCTCGATATGTACGTCGAAGGTATCCTCCGTGATAGGCGAGCCAAGGGTAAAAGCAACGATCTCACCACCAATCTCGATCATACCGCCACGCATTTCTAGTGCCTCGTAGTTGTCGAGGAAGCGCTGTATGACCTTTCGCTCCATACGTAGGCTGGGATCAGGCTCGCCCGTCTCCTCGGCATGTGCCAGCCACTCATCGGCAAAGTGTGCCACGCGCTCTAGATCGTCTGTCGTGATGGGGAGGTAGCGGTAGTCAGGGTAGGTCGCTTCGAAGCGGTTAATGTGATTGCGCTTCGACTGAAGCTTCTTGCCATTGAGCCGTGCGAGCTTGTCTCTGAGATAGACGTAGTCAATGTAGTCGTCATCCTGAATATGAACGAATTCATCAGGAAAAAGCTTCTCCAGTCGCTCTTTGCAGCCTGGTGTCACCCCCATGAAGACAAGAGGGTAAGCTTCCCGCTCGGAGATCTCCATAAGCTCCTTGATGGTCATCGTCCACGAGTTGTCGTCACGACAGAAAGGACAGAGGTAGACGGGGTGGTCTCGCCGTGGGGAGCGAAAGCGGATCACGAGTGTCTGCGTGCCACCGATAGCCCACGAAGTCTCGTACTGCACCGCCCAGCCATAAAGATTGGCAAAGGAGATATCGCAGATCGGCTCTGCTGCATAATATATATAAGGAAAGACTGTGGAGCGGTCGGCTACATCAATCTGTCGAAAAGGGGTCATAATCTCTATCTCTTAGTGGCTCAAAAACTCTTGAGCACGTCGTCTGATCGTCTCATACATCGACTGAAGGCCGTTGCTTCGTGTCGGAGAGAGGTGTGACTGGAGTCCCAGTCGGTCAATGAAGTAGAGGGGTGTCTCCACGATAGCCTGTGCAGGCTGGTCATTGTAGCAGTAAAGGAGCATGGCAGCAATGCCCTTGGTGATAAGCGCATCGCTGTCTGCCTTGAGGTGTAGTGTGCCATCGTCCTGAGGAGAGATGATGATCCACACTCGGCTCTGACAGCCGTCGATGAGATTTTCGCTTGTATGCTCCGTATCATCGACAGGCTCCAGTTGGTCGCCCAGGTCGATGATCATTTGGTAGCGATCCATCCAGTCGTCAACGAGTTCAAACTGTGAGATGAGCTCCTCTTGTCGTTCGTCTATAGTCATAAGTTGATCAAGCTAATCAGTGAGCATCTAGTTCTTTGAGCACCGCCATGACGGTATGCCCGACAGCTCCTAGCGTCTCTGCCGAGATGTTGCTCATATTATCTTGCAGTGTGTGCCAATAGGGGGCAAAACCCTCTTCGCTCCGTGGATTGTAATTGACAATGTCTATGCAGGGGATACCAAGATTGCGAATCACGGGGACATGGTCGTCGGTCAAGCCCCCACCGTCAGCTTGGTGAAAGTAGGATCCGTAGCCGAGTTCGACGGCTTTGCTCCACACCTTGGTGAGTAGCTGCGGTGCGTAGCTCTTAGAGAAATACTCCCAGTAGAAGGACGCATCACGTCCGCCCACCATATCTAGAAGGATACCGCCCATCGCTTGGTAGTCAGCCACGTGAGGGTTCTTGCTCCAGTGGGTAGAGCCTAGGCACCAGCTCTCCTCGTTGGAGTAACTGCCGTAGTCCTCTCCATCGAAAAGCACGATGTCCACCCCAATCGTCTGAGGCGGTGCGACACTACCTAGTAGACGAGCCACCTCAAGTAGGACGCCTACGCCACTGCCCCCGTCGTCGGCTCCAAGGATCGGCTCCGTATGGTTGGCTGCGTTAGGATCTTTGTCCGCCCAGGGACGTGTGTCCCAGTGCGCCATGAGGAGGATACGCTGCGAGGCAGAGGGATTGTACGAAGCGATCAGATTGGTCAGCGGGAGCTTCGTGCCGTCATGCGCTGTCGCCTCAAAGCTCTGCTCCACGACCGTCGCACCATACTGCGTCAGTCGCTCCTTCATCCAAGCGAGACAAGCGGTATGTCCCGAGGAGCCTGGGATACGAGGTCCGAAGGCAACCTGCTTGGCCACAAAGTTGTACGCACTATCCGCCTCAAAGGGAGTAGCTACACGGGGTGTCTGCTGCTCGTCCTGAGTCGTCTGTTGACTCTGCTTATCCTTACTGCAGGAGAGCAGCAAGAGACCGAAGAGTAGTGGTAAGATATATTGCGTGATACGTGTCATAAGAGTTAAAAAGGTAAGTGGGTCAATGCTCGATTCCAGTGCGAGATAAGACTCCGTCATGGTAATAATGCTTGACCTCTGCAAAGTTAGTGACAAGCTGACAATGTGGGAGCAATTCCTCACAGTATTGTCGTCCCGTGAGGAGCAGTTCGCACGCCTCGGGGCGCTGCTTGATGGCATCGATGAGCTCTTCTACTCTGAGCAAGCCCAAGCCGACAGCCATCGAGACCTCGTCCCAAATGACTAGATCATATAGTCCTGAGCACATCTGCTCGACAGCTCGTGCCAGTCCCTGCTCGGCAGCCTGCACATCCTTAAGACTCGCAGTATGGTCTATCAAGCAGCCCGTACCACCATACATCGAGCCATACAGCTCGATCGTACACTCCTCAGGCTTCGTATGCTGCTCTAGAAAGAGTACATCACCGTAGCGCATCGTCTTGATGAACTGCCCGATATAGACCCGTCCACCATGACCGAGCGTGCGTATTGCCAGCCCCATGGCTGCGGTGCTCTTCCCTTTGCCCGTACCGTAATAGTAGTGAACAAAGCCTCGCTCCCACATACTCATTAGCGACTGACAGGCTCATAGTGAAAGCCCCCTCCGTCTTGCTTCTTAGCTGAAGAGGAGCTTCCATTGTCTCTCAATTGACTAGAAACTTGGCGACGATCTTGGCGCATACTCTTGTCAAGCGACTTGATCTGGAGCTTGGGACCCTGTGACATAACACCAGGACCACGATAATACTGTCGCGCCTCAGGGAGGAACTCCTGAATGGCTCGGATACGGTTCTGATCACTCGGGTGGGTACTGAGGAACTCAGGAGACTTCTGTCCCTGCTGTGCCATCTTCTGCCAGAGCGTCACAGCTGCTGCTGGATCGTAGCCCGCCATAGCCATAAAGACCATGCCAATCTTGTCCGCCTCATACTCCTGCTTGCGACCATAAGGAAGCGAGACCAAGAGCTGCGAGCCAATCGGATAAACCTGCTGCAGGATGCCCCCGAGAGCAGCACTCTGAGAGCCGACCATCCCCGTCAAGACCTGTCCGCCTAGCTGCGTAAGCATCTCACGACTGATGCGCTCATTAGCATGCTTAGCTACAGCGTGAGAGACCTCGTGTGCTATGACCGCGGCCAACTCATCGTCAGTAGGACGCGTTGCCTGGAGCAAACCACTATAGACGACAATTTTGCCACCAGGCATACAGAAAGCGTTGACCTGACGATCACGGACGAAGTTAAACTCCCAGCGTGTCGCCTGCGCTATCTGATCGTAGCCGTTGTTGCGCAGATAGTTGTCCGTAGCCTGCGCTATACGCTGCGCTACACGGAGCGTTTGCTGTCCTTGAGGTGAGCGATTGTCCACGTTCGCCCTGCGGATAAACTGATTATACTGCTGTGCGCTGGCCGCCGAGATTTCAGCGTCCGACACCAGATTGAGCTGCTGTCGTCCCGTGATAGGCACGACGCCACACCCGGCTAGTAAGAGCGTCAGGGTGAGTGCTGTAAACCATCTTGCTATCTGTGTCATCTTCGTAGTATGTTGATTAAATCTATGAGACCATAGTCTCTACTAATGCAAAGATACTCTTTTCGCATTAGCTGTGCCATACCCCAAGGGATTAAGATTACGCCGTACATTCCACCCTCTAATGCCCTATACGAGCAAGGAGCCACACTAGATCTCAGGTAGGCTAGAAAAGAAGAGCCCCCGTCTAGATGATCGAAGTCGTACTGACGGAGGCGCCTTATTTGTGTAATCCTATCTGCTCAGTGACTAGTATCGTCTGTCAACTATTACTTCCTGAAGTAGAGTTTCTCAGCCTCAGCCTTGCGGCCCATCATATCGAGTGCGATAGCTGTGGGTAGCGTAGCACGACTGTCTGACTGCATGGTAGAGAGGATGCTGTATGCTTCCTTAGCATCTTTGTCATACTCAAGGAGCGCATTAGCGTAGTTGAGCATAGCAACAACATCATTAGGATTCTGCTCATAAGCTGTCCGGTAGATAGCAACAGGATTCTCACCTCTTGCTACCTTTTGGTTAGCTAGAGTATAAAGCTCCTTGAGACTTAGCAACTTAGGATTGGTTGAGTAGATGTTGGCCAATTCAGAGACCTCAAAGGGACGTACCCGGTAGCTCATCGTGAAAGCAGTGCGACGAAGCTTAGGATAGTAGTTGTCCAAGAGGTTACGATAGACCTTACCACCATCGAGAGCCTTGATATCAGCCTCACGCTGGGTGTCTGTGTCGTACTTATCAATGATGTCTAGGATCGTCTGACGCTCTGGCATATTGCTGGCATCTACGAGCTTGCGTAGACCATCCCAGTCCTCACCCTTGCCCTCGGCAACTACTTCGACCTTGTTGAAGAGTGCTGAGTGAGTACTCTTGACGTAGGTATAGAGGGTCTTGGTACGACGATCAGAGAGTGCTAGGTTGTAGTCAAAGGAAGCCTCGGGAGATGCGTAACCATAGATATAGACGGTGTGAAGCTCAGCTCCTTCAATCTTAGTTGCTTTCCTTACGAACTCATCAAGACGTGCCAGCTCAGCCGCATTGTTTTTGAAGTCCTTGCGGAGGTCGTGCTTGGCGACAACGAACTGGACGTTGGCATCAAAGCTCTCTGCATACTCCTTGAAAGCTGTAGCAGCAGGCTCTACATAGTCGTACTTATAGTCGCTTGGTCCGAATGCTGTAATAGACTGTGGAGCTCCTAGTGCCAACAAAGAACTCTTAGGACAGTTGCCACAACTGTAAGTCTCCATCTCTAGCTCCATATGGGCACTAGCCATCCAGCTCTCGTAGGGGCTCTCGTAGACCATGTGTGGTAGATCACTGACCCCACGCGCATAGACAGCTCCCTCGGGACGGGAATAGACCTCGCGTACTAGAGCATCTTCATTGCGAAGGTCGTGCTGGCGCTTGAGAACCTTGTAGCGAGCATTGCCAGCTACGTAGATGTCCTTGAAGCGTATCGAGTCTCTTCTGTCTGCGGACATGTATATTGGAGTAATACGAACGAGTTGCTGTGCACGTACAGTAACATAAGGGACTACATCTAGTTCTATACGAAGCTGGTTACGCTCTATGTCACGTGTTACAACACAGTGCTCTGCTGACAGCGCAATCGTCTGAGTCTCCTCCGCCTGAGAGTATTGCTGAGCACATAGCGACCCTCCGACAGCGAATAGTAGCGTCGAGAGGAGTATGAGTAAGCGGGATATCTTGATATTCATAATCTTGGTGTCTGTGTTATTAGATGTGCGACTAGTGATTACTTAAGGAAGAGGACGTACGAGATAGTCGCCTTGGTAGGGCCTACGTAATTAGCGTTACCCTCTCCAACCTTCGTTCCGCAACTCTGGCAGGGGAACTTATCGTACAGTACACGAGCATAGCCTGCACCTAGAGAGAACTCGAGGGAAGAGCGTGTCGAGAGTACCCATTGGTACCCTACACTGAGACCACCTCCATAGAACCACCCTTGGTAGCGGTGATCCTTCATTATAGAGTTTTTATTTTCTAGGATGAAAGGGATGTCTACACCTCCCACGTTCATCTGCCCCACATGTCCATGTAGACCTAGAAACCACCCATTGAAGACATCGCAGAACCAGTAGCGAAGTTCAGGCTGCGCCATCCAGTGTGCCCACTTGGTCTCACTGTAGTTAGGCTTACTCACATCAAGGTTGAAGACGAATGCGTTCCACCCGACTTGAGTGTCTAGAGTAACCTTATTGCCCAGCGCAAACTCGAGCGAGAGGTTGGGCGTAAGGATGGCATCATAAGCGAAGTTGTGCTTGAGTGCTACTCGCTGTGCCGTTGCTGCAAGTCCGATAGTTAGGACGAGAGCGATTGTAATCACTATCTTTCGTGTCATAGTAAATGGTTTGGCAACAATTCCAACTGTTTCTGCGGGACAAAGTTACGAGATCCAACTCAAACAAGCTACGTTCTTTGGTAAAAGGACTTAACAAAATCGGTATTTCTTTTGATTCTTTCGATCTCTAACGTTCTCTGCAAGACTTCAGAAGTATAAAAGTCAGCATACGCAAGGCGACAGCATACTATCCCGATGAACGGGGTGTACGCTGTCGCCTTTTTTCTTTCCTCTTATCGATTGACTTATCGACTCAGAGATGTTTTAGCCGAAGTTATCGTAGTTGATCTGCTCGGGCGGCACGCCTAGGTTGTCCAGCATCTTAATGGCTGCTGCCGACATAGGTCCAGGGCCGCACATATAGTACTCGATATCCTCAGGAGCCTCATGATCCTTGAGGTAGTTGTCATAGATGGCTTGGTGGATGAAGCCCGTCAGACCTGTCCAATTGTCCTCAGGCAGTGGTGCCGAGAGTGCAATGTGGAAAGAGAAGTTCGGGAACTCACGCTCGATGGCGCGGAAGTCCTCCTCGTAGAAGATCTCGCTGCGGGAGCGTGCACCATACCAGAAGGAGACCTTGCGGGTTGTATGCTCCGTGAGGAATAGATGTAGTAGCTGCGCACGTAGCGGAGCCATACCAGCACCACCACCGATGTAGAGCATCTCAGCGTCAGAGTCTTCATGAATGTGGAAGTCTCCGTAAGGACCGCTCATAGTCACCTTGTCACCAGGCTTGAGGCTGAAGATGTAAGAGGAGGCGATACCAGCGGGTACCTTCTGCCAGGTGTGAGTCACACGATCCATAGGAGGAGTAGCGATACGCACGTTGAGCGTGATGATGTTACCCTCGGCAGGATAGTTTGCCATAGAGTAGGCACGGACGGTCTCCTCGGTGTTCTTTGCCGTGAGGCTCCACATATTGAACTTGTCCCAGTCGCCACGGAACTGCTCCTCGACCTCGTAGTCGCTGTACTTCACCTCGTACTTAGGGATCTTGATCTGGGCGTAGCTACCACTCTTGAAGTCCATGTGCTCACCCTCGGGGAGCTTGACGACAAACTCCTTGATAAAGGTAGCAACGTTCTTATTAGAAATGACTTCGCACTCCCACTCCTTGACGCCAAAGACGCTCTCAGGAACGATCACCTTCAGATCCTCCTTGACTTTGGTCTGACAGCCGAGACGCCAGTGTGCCATCTGCTCTTTACGGGAGAAGAAGCCCTTCTCTGTGGCGAGGATCTCTCCCCCACCCTCTACGACACGACAGCGACACTGTCCACAGCTACCACTACCACCACAAGCGCTAGAGAGGAAGATACCTTCGTTCTGTAGCGTAGTGAGGAGCGTACCGCCCATCGGCACCTCTAGATCCTTGACATCATTGACATTGATATGTACATTGCCAGAGGGGATGAGCTTACTCTTAGCTACTAGGAGTACCACGACGAGGAGCAGCACGACCAGGAGGAAGACCGCTACACTCGAGACTATTATTAAGGTCATTTGATCCATATCTGTAGGCGATTAGAGTTTGACACCTGAGAAGCTGAGGAATGCGATACCCATCAGACCAGTGACGATGAGCGTGATACCAAATCCGCGCAGTGGCTTCGGTATATCACTATAAGCTAGACGCTCACGGATAGCTGCTAGACCGACGATAGCAAGCATCCAACCGATGCCAGATCCAAGACCATAGACAGTTGCCATACCCGTATTGATGAAGTCACGCTGCTGCATGAAAAGAGAGCCTCCGAGGATCGCACAGTTCACAGCGATGAGCGGTAAGAAGATACCGAGCGAGTTGTATAGCGAGGGACTGTACCGCTCGACGATCATCTCTACCAGCTGCGTAAAGGAAGCGATGACGGCGATGAAGACGATGAGCGATAGGAAGCTCAGATCGACCGTTGCAAACTCCTCCCCGAGCCAGCTCAGCGCTCCCGCCTTAAAGACATAGGTCTCCAGGAGGTAGTTGATCGGTAGTGTACAGGTGAGGATAAAGGTTACTGCCAGCCCCAATCCGAGTGAGGTCTTGACATCTTTGGATACAGCTAGGTAAGAGCACATACCTAGGTAGTAGGCAAAGATCATATTGTCGACAAAGATCGACTTGAAAAATAGACTTAGATAATCCATTGCTTAGACTTTAATCTGTGTGTGACCAATGTATTATATGGATTGGAGAGCTTACTGCTCCTGCAGATCCTTGTTTTTACTGCGCTGTATCCATACGATACAAGCGAGGACGATGAGCGCCATCGGGGGCATGATCATCAAGCCGTGATTGACATAGCCCATATCGTAGAAGGACTGCGGGATGATCTGATACCCGAATAGCGACCCTCTACCGAGTAGCTCACGAACGAAGCCGATGATCACCAAGACGAGTCCATAGCCCAGTCCGTTACCGATACCATCGAGGAAGGAAGCCTTGGGACCATTTGCCAAGGCAAAAGCCTCTAGTCGTCCCATCAAGATACAGTTTGTGATGATCAGACCAATGTAGACCGACAGCTCCTTAGAGACATCGTAGACATAAGCCTTGAGCACCTCATTGACGATCGTCACAAGCGCAGCAACCACCACCAGCTGTACGATGATACGGATACGATTAGGTATCGTGTTGCGTAGCAGCGATATGATAACGTTGGCAAAGGCGACGACCACCGTCACCGACAGAGCCATCACTAGAGCGGGCTTGAGCTGAGCGGTGACCGCCAGCGCCGAGCATATACCGAGCACCTGGACGGTGACCGGGTTATTCTTATTGAGAGGTCCTAGGAATACCTCTTTATTACTTATCTTACTCATAGCTTAGATTACTCTCTCTTGATTATTCTACTGCTACTGCTTGACCACTACGTATCTGCTCTATGTAAGGGAGATACTCGTGTATAGAGCTCCAAAGCATATTGTTGACACCATTGCTCGTGAGTGTACCGCCGGAGATACCGTCCACGTAGTCTTGATCGTCGAGCGAACGACCGTGCTTGACGACAGCGATAGACTTAAACTGCCCGTCACGATAGAGCTGCTTGCCGACGAACTCCTTTGAGAAGTGCTTCGTAGCGATCTCGGCACCTAGTCCTGGAGTCTCACCAGCATGTGAAAAGTCAGCACCGTAGACAGCCGATCCGTCTGCCTGCACAGCTAGGAAGCCCCAGATAGCACCCCATAGACCAGCACCATCCATCGGGAAAATGTAGAGCTGCTGTCCCTCGACCTCTGCCACGTAGACGGGGAGTCCGAGTGTAGGATCTTGCTGACGAAGCTTAAACTGATTGGCCGTATTCATCTGGAAAGCCTCATTCTGAGCGATCTGATCACCCTCAAAGGTAGCGATCACCTCGCCCTGGCCATTGACCAGTAGCTCTTGCTTGATCACCTTCGTATAGGTCGGGATGACTTGATCTTTGGTAGGCTCTAAGTGTACAGCACGTAGTATCTGCTGCATCTTGTCGATGCGCTCATTCTCTAGCTGTGGCTTGCGTAGAGCCACTGCAGTCAGCGCCAGAGCTATTGCGACTACGACCACCATAATGGCTGCGTAGAGGATCGTGTAAGTATTACTATCTCTATTCATAGTCGTAAGAATGATCAATGTTTAGAAGCCATCTCCCAGCGCTTCTTGCGCTTGGCGACATTGTTGTTTACTACCACATAGTCGATGAGCGGTGCGAAGACGTTCATCAGCAAGATAGCAAGCATCATACCCTCAGGATAACCAGGGTTGAGGACACGTATGAAGACACACATGACACCCACGAGGAGACCGTAGATCCACTTGCCTGTCTCAGTACGTGCCGAGGTGACAGGGTCTGTCGCCATGAAGACAAGACCGAAGGCAAAGCCTCCATAGAGCAGATGATGTGTCACATCGAGCTGCATAGCAGCAGTCGTGCCTATAGCATTAAAGAGGAACGTCATCAGAGCTGCGCCCACGACACCACTCAGCATGATCTTGTAGCTTGCTACACCTGTCCAGATCAGCAGGATAGCACCCAGTAGGATCGCAAAGGTTGAGACCTCACCGATACTACCTGGAATAAAGCCCCAGAAGGCGTCCCATAGTGAGGAAGGCTCACCCAAAGTGTTGACAATCGTGGGGAGCGTATCGCCAGCCGTAGCCACCTGACCCAAGGGAGTAGCCCCTGAGAAGCCGTCGACAGCAGCCGTAGCCATATCGCCACCACCCCCGAAGCCAAAGATAGGCTCCGTGCGGACGAATACCTTATCGCCTGTCATAGCTGCTGGATAGGCAAAGAAGAGGATCGCACGGGTGACCAGTGCCACATTAAAGACGTTGTAGCCCGTACCTCCGAAAACCTCCTTGGCGAAGATCACCGACATAGCGACAGCCACAGCGATCATCCAGAGTGGCGTACCAATAGGCACTATCATCGGGACCAGCATACCTGTCACAAGATAACCCTCTTGGATCTCTTCGTGCTTCCACTGTGCTACGGTAAACTCGATGCCCAACCCTACCACATAAGCAACTATGATCTTAGGCAGTACTGCTAGGAAACCGAACCAAAACATCGACCAGAAACCTGCCGTCTGACCGATCGCAATGAAGTGCTGTAGTCCCACATTGTACATACCAAAGAGCAGCGCAGGCACTAGCGCTAGCACCACCGTACTCATGACACGCTTGCTATCTATCGCATCATGTACATGCACGCCTCCTCGTGGAGCCGCTGTCGTATGCGGCACGTAGAGGAAGGTCTCAAACCCGTCAAAAAGCGAGTGAAACGCATGCAACTTACCCCCAGGTTCAAACTTCGGGCGTTGCTTATTGAATCTATCTTTTAGTGACATATAATATAGTAGTCATAGTCCATAGCCTTACGATGACGGAGCTTTGCTCCCCACTGTGAGGCTACTTTTTTTAGTTCATCTCCTTATATAGTAGGTCTAGACCTTGGCGCACGATGTGCTGCAGCTCCATCTTGGAGGTGTCGACGAACTCGCACAGAGCGAAGTCCTCAGGAGCTACCTCGTAGATGCCTAGCTCCTCCATCTTGTCAATGTCAAAAGCTATAATCGCCTTCAGCAGATACTCCGCATGGATATTCAGCGGGAAGACACTCTGCAACTCATGACTCATGATCATCGCACGCTTGCCCCCCTTGAGACGAGCATCCAGCGTATAGCGCTTGCGAGGCATGAGCCAGCTCAGATAGGTGCGACTCTGGCTAAACTCCCCAATACGAGGCATAGCCCACCCAAGCAGCTCATCACGATCAGACCCATCAGGGATCACCGTGATCTGGTCGCAACTCATCGGGAGGAAGGGACGCTCGTCCGTGAGCTGTGTACCTGTCAGCACATCGCCCGCGATGACACGCGTCTTGCATCCCTCCTGAGCCAACTTACCCAGGCTCTCTATACGACAGCCAGGCAGTAGATCCATGTAGCCGTGCTCTGTAGCGTGACTACCGGTGATGGCAATGCGACGGCTGTAGTCCACATGCCCCGTCATCAGGAGACGACCGATGAGTGCCACATCAGTAGCACGAAGGGTCCAAACCGTCTCCCCCTTATTAACTGGAGCCGTATGATTGATCAGCACCCCTACATTACCAGCAGGATGCGGACCACGTACCTCTACACGCACTACCTCTGCGGGAAGCGTCAGAGGACTGTTCTGTGCGACACCGACAAAAACCTTGCCCTCAGTCAGACGTGCTAAGGCTCGTAGTCCTATACGCAGTTCCTCCTCACGGCCCTCCAGTAGATAGTCGACCTCAGGAGCTAGCGGAGCGGTCAGATGGGCTGTGACAAATATATCTCGTGGTGCAATCGTAGGGTTAGCAATACGATCGTAAGGTCTCTGACGTATGAGCGTCCATAGACCTGACTCTAGTAGCAGAGCTTGTAGCTTGCTCACCTCACCGTCGAGTAGTCCCTCTACGGCAAAGGCACGCTGTGTCTGACACTCGTCCGGGCGTATCTCTACGCTCATAATCTTGCGCTTAGCGCCTCGATTGATAGCGATCAGCTCACCACTGACGGGTGCTGTGACCCATATCTCTGGGTACTGCTTATCGTAGACAATCGGGTCGCCAGCCTCTACGTGATCTCCCACATGCACCTTCATCTTGGGCGTCAGCCCAGGTACATCATCGGGCACCCATGCATAGGTGGACGATGCTCCGCCAGAAGGAGTGGTCAGGAGGGTACGGGGCGCAGTCCCATGTAGTTTGAGATCCAAGCCCCGCTTGATAGTTATCGTTCTTGCCATGACGATCTCTCTTTAGAATCCAACAATTGGTGCAAAAGTACTCATTTTATTTGGGACTAGCTCATTTTAGGTAGAATTGGATTTTACAAATCGGGTAATCCGATGAGACGTGTAGTGACATGTAGGGGCACACGGCTCGGTTTGATACAACTAGACGAGTAACGATATTGTAAGGACGCTCGGCTAGTATCTAGCGAGAGGGCGTCAATTCCCGTTAAATCCCTGATGCAGTAACCTTTGACTACAACAGACGCAGAGACCGTGCCTCCCTACAAATACTGGTGTTACAGCGTCTGATAGCTGAGCTTTTCGTTTTGATGTGGTTTGTGTAGGGGCGGACCTGCGTGTCCGCCCATATGGCATACAACGCTCTGACGAGAACGGGCGGACACATAGGTCCGCCCCTACAAAGGGCTACTAGTATCGCTGTGATACAGCGTTACTCAGAAGGCTCTATTTCGTCGCATGAAGCGAATCTTCACGTAGCTATTTCCGAATCGCCTACCGAGAAAATGAAAAATCCCTACGTGGACGAGAAATAAAACTTCGGAGGAATCGTTTCGCCCCCACGTGAAGAATAAAAAATAGCTACGTGTGGATTCTCTATTTCCTCCGTGGCTGCGACGAAAAGACAAGAAGCCCCCGAGATAATCCACATGGATCTATCTCGAGGGCTGTCTTTATTGTTTAGGATCTCTTGCGACGCTCTGTCCTGTCTGCTAGTTATGCACTAGCGATGGGCAGCGTGTCTCCGAGTTTTCTTCCTATTGATTACCAGTTAGCGATAAGCTCCTTATTGGCGAAGCGATCCTGGAGTGGGAACTCCCAGATAAACATCTTGTCCGTGTGAGACTTGTGCATATCCAGGCTCTTCTCGTGGAGAGCACCAGGCTTACCAGCTAGAGCTGGCTGTGCGGGCTTGCCCTTACGATCGAGGTCTACCTGCCAGCGCTTGAGATCGGTCATACGGGTTCCCATACCGACCATCTCACGTGTACGCTCATTCATGACAGCCTGCTTGATCTGATCCTGTGTCGTAGCCTTGAGCTCATCACCTAGACCACGAGCCATACGGAAGTCTTGTAGGGTAGCCTTAGCACCAGCTACATCACCACTCCAAGCCTCAGCCTCAGCCTTGATGAGCCAAGCCTCTGCTATATCAAAGAGGTGTGTCGTATGAGCATAGCTAAAGAGCTTCTTCGCACGATCCTGATCCAGGTCTGGATTGCCTCTGAACTTAGAAACAATTATACCAGCAAGATCTTTGGTATCGTAAACGAACACAGCAACTCCGTTAGGACCTGAATTGCTAGAGCCCTCGAACCAGTTCGTATAGCGCCAGTCCTTACCTTCCTGAGATACATTTGTATCAATAGGCTTGTTGTATAGATCTAGTAGATACTGAGATGGTAGCCATACAGGTACTGCTAGCTCTACATCACTACCGTCGCTAAGAGCTCCCTTGAGGAAGCGGATACCATGTAGGGCACCACCGACACGACCTACCTTCTTATTAGCGTAAGTCTTGATCATGATCTCCGTAGAGGTCTCATACTTCCAGAGGTTCTGAAGAGCTGTCTTATCCTTAGGATTGTCCTGAGGAGCGACACCCTGTGTAGAGAGTGGGTAGTTCTCAATGAACTTCTCAACCTCTGCGATAGCCTCTGCATATTTGTGCATCTCAAGGAATATGCGAGCGCGTATAGCGTAAGCATAGTCATCAACGAGATAGCAGGGGATGCCATCCATCAGCAGATCGTTGTAGGCAGCCTTGGTAGGAAGCACCTTAGCAGCCTCAGCTAGCTCATTAAGACACCACTCGTAGACCTCCTTCTGAGTCGAACGCGCCTTAGGTGTCTCCTTAAGGAGAGGATCATACTTCTTCATCATAACGATACCTAGATCGCCACCATCGTTGGCGTCATTGTAGCGCTTAGAGAAGCGAGTCATCAGACGATAGTGAGCCAACGCACGGAAGGTGCGAGCCTCTGCTATATAGATCTCGATGTTTAGCTTATCTTGATCTGATAGATTCTTCGTGAGCTCCTCGTTTGCCTTAAACTCTTCAGCACGCATGATGAAGTAGTTGGCATCCTTGATGAGTGAGCAGTAAGAACCGTAGTAAGCAGCGACCTCATCAGCATTGCGTAGTAGCTGCTCGTCCCAGTCGTAGAACTTACCATTGGCACCATTGTCACGGAAGTTGACGACATTGTAGAGATCAGCCTGATAGTCACCGATGATCAGATTCCCAGGAGCCTCAGATCCTCTGACTGTCTCAAACATGGCCTCACGTGTCCACTTGACATCTTGCATCGTCTTGAACTCGACCTGGGCCTTGTTGCCCTCGGGGATATACTCTACTTTACAAGCAGCGAGAGCAAGTAGCGATACAAGCAAGAGACCTAGGGTCTTGATATGTTGTTTCATACTATATTTTCTATTATAAGGTGATTGAATAGTCCTCGCTTAGAATGTGATCTGAAGACCTCCTACATACTGGCGGGTATTAGGATAGCTATTCATAGCCATATTGTTACCAGCCTCTGGGTCAAATCCACTAAACTTAGTAAAGGTGAGTAGGTTACGTCCAGTTACATAGACACGAACACCTGAGATGACACCGATCTTCTCAAACCATGCGCTAGGCAGTGCGTAAGAGAGACGTACGTTCTTCAAGCGAAGGAATGAAGCATTCTCCAGAAGGCGAGAGTCGAAAGCGATCTGCTCACCAAACTTAGGAACGTCTGTATTCGTATTCTCTGGGGTCCAAGCGTCGAGGACCTTGCGGTTCTTGTTGTTGTCTAGGAAATCGCGGCTCATGTTCTCTGTGAAGTAGCGGTCATTATTCATAATCCACTTACCTACGTTGAATGCCCAGTCGATATCGAGTGCTAGACCCTTCCAGCTGGCGCCCATAGAGAAACCGCCATTGAACGGAGCACGGAGCTTCTTGCCAGAAGCACGAAGGAGCTTGTCCTCCTCATAGTTCTCTGTGACACGATCCTCTGAGATGTTACCATTCTCATCGGGTACATACCAGCGCTGCTTACCAGTCTCGGGGTTGACACCAGCATACTCAGCAACGAGGAACTGCTCAGCCTCACCAGTCTTATAGATCAGTCCATAGCTCGGCATCTTGTACTCCTTTAGGTCATAGAATAGCTTGGTGATCTTCTCGTGGTTGTAGTTGAGTACGGCAGATGCGTATACGTTCCAATCACGTGTACGAACGATGTCGTAGCTAACCGTCAGGTCAATACCCGTATTGGTCATCGAGCCTACGTTCTCATAGCGAGAAGCAAAGCCAGAGATGTAAGGTAGAGGTACTGACATAAGCATGTCGTCCGTGATACGGTGATAAACGTTTGTCACCGTGTGCAGGCGATTATCGAAGGCATCGAAGTCTACACCCACGTTGAGGTTAGACTGCTTCTCCCAACCGAGGTTAGGATTACCAATCGAAGCTGCATAGAGACCGAAGATACCACTATAGTTCACACGACCGAGGTGTGGGTAGAATGCTAGCGTAGGGATAGAAGAGTTACCCGTCGTACCCCAGCTGGCACGTAGACGTAGCGTGTTGAGCCACTTGACGTGCTCTAGATGTGCACGATAGATATCATAGGTAGCACCTACTGAGTAGAAGAGTGCTGTCTGATTCTCAGTACCGAATCGTGAAGAAGCATCACTACGTAGTGATAGATCTAGGTGTAGGTAGTTGTCAAAAGAGTAGTTGACACGACCGAAGAAAGAGAGGTAGTTGTAACCACCCTTAGATTGATCAGGTAGCGTCAGATCCTCAGGCTGTGTACTACCAGAACCGAGGAGCATAAACTCTGGGTGCTCTAGACCGTTAGCATAAGCAGCGATGATGTCTGAGCGGCTCTGTACCCACTCCTGACCGAGTAGGAAGGTGAGCTTGTGCTTGTCAGCAAAAGAGGTGCGGTACTCAGCTGTGTTGGTCCAAGTGAAGAGACCTGTGAGACCACGACGCTCGCTTCTCCAACCACGCTGATCGGTTCTCCAATAAGCACCTGGCAAGAAATATCTAGAAGAGGTGCTGTGCGTCAGGTCAAGACCAGCTTGCGTCTTGATGACCAGACCCTGGATAGGCGTCAGCTCAGCATAACCTGCGATGTTTGCCTGATAGCCGTTAGCGAAGCTGTTGAGATACTTATCTCTAACATCCTGGAAGACTGCAGCATCTCCAACCTGAGTTAGGTACCAATAGCGACGTAGCTCTCCGTTTGCATCATAAGGTGTGAAGTAGCGAGGCTGAACGAGAGCTCCAAACGGGCCCTCATTGACATAAGACTCGCCCTCGAAGCTAGAGACATACTGTGTCGTATAGGCTCCGAAGAGGTTAGCACCGACCTTGAGCCAGTCCTTGACCTTTGAATCAACACTTACACGACCATTGTAGCGTGTGAAGCTGTTGCGGCCACGAGTTAGACCCTCCTGTGAGAGTGTACCCATAGAGATGTAGTACTGTGTACGATTGCTACCACCGCTGAAAGAGAGGTCAGCATTGTACGTAGGAGCCTTGCGTCCCATGAGGAACTTGAGCCAGTCGAAGTTGTAATCTGCAGGATTATAGTCATCCACATCAAAGAGTGGGTTGAATGGCCATGCCTCTTTTTCGTTCTCGGCCTTAGCCTTCTCGCCAAGCTTCTTGAGGAGGTCTTTCTTGTCCTTAGCCTTTAGGTATCCATGATCAGCCTGATAGTCTAGTAGCTCATCGCCGGTCATCATGTCTTCGTAAGGCTTTCTATTGATGAACTGAGAGACACCATACTGTGCATTGACAGTGATATGTCCGAAGCCCTCCTCAGAGCGCTTACCCTTCTTGGTTGTGATGACGATAACACCATTAGCTGCTCGCGCACCGTAGATAGATGTTGACGAAGCGTCCATAAGGGTAGTCAAGCTCTCGATATCGTTGGAGTTCATAGCCATAACGGTAGCTAGGTCGGTCTGCATACCATCTACGATGTAGAGAGGAGTAGAGCCAGCCGTCAGAGAGCCGCGACCGTGGATCTGTACATTAGCCACAGCATTGGGGTCTCCAGAGGTTGTCAAGACGCTCATACCAGCGACCTTACCTTGTAGTGCGTCCATCACGTTAGCTACAGGCTTCTCAGCGATCTGCTCACCAGATACACGAGCCATAGAGCCTGAGATCGTGCTGAGCTTCTGTCCTGAACCATAACCTACTACGACGACCTGATCTAGGGTCTGATCGTCGGTCGTCATGACGACGTTCATCACCTTAGTTATGGGTACAGTAATCGTCTTAAGACCTACGTAGGAGAAGGTCAGCTTCTTAGCAGAGGCAGGTACACTGAGTGTAAACTTACCATCTACGTCTGTCGTGGTACCGATAGAGGTGTTGCCCTCTACAACCACGTTCGCAAACATCACCGGCTCTTTACCCTCTCCCGAGGTTACAGTACCTGTGATGGTCCTATTCTGCGCTACAGCCCATCCTATGCTGGCCGTTAGCATCAGAAAGAATAGAGCCATTCTTTTCATAAAACTCTTCTTTAGCGTTAGTTATACATTGATAGTTTGAATAGTCATATCCACCCGCCACGTCACGCTAGCAACTATGGCGGTGTGTCTCTGACATAACCTAATAGCAACTAATAGAAACCCTTCTGAGGCTTTAGTCTATGCAGGCACCACCCTGCACAGAGCCCTGAATATTATCGAAGGGAGTCTACCTTAACCTTTCGGAAACAAAGGTAGTACAAAAAAGCGTGGAAAGCAAATCTAGAGAGCCCCCTAGAGGCATCAAATCTCACGAGTAACGACGAATTCTTATTTTGAGGTGCTGGGAAAACTTTAGGATGACGTATTCTAATCCTCTGAGACTATAAAACAGAATATCCACGTGGAGATTTTCGATTTTCCACGTGGATATTTTTTATTCTCCACGTAGGGACGAAACGATTCCTCCGAAGTTTCATTTGATTCCTCCGAAGTTTCATTTCATATCCACGTGGAGATTTTTTATTCTCCACGTGGAGATTTGAGAATTTCCACGTGGGGATCGGATTAGAGGTTAGAGGTTAGAAGTTAGAGACGAGTAGTGATGTGTAGGGTCGCACTCGCACTAGACACTCACCCATACGTCTCTACCGATCGCTACTCGTAGGCATTGCAATCATGGGGAGACTGTTGCATAAAGGCGAATCGCTGTGTTGCTTTCGGGATTCGGCTTCGGTCACATACGGAGGTATGCTCCCTTCAGACCTCACCCTCAGCGCCTTGCACTTCATCCTTTCTGCAAAGTCAAGACAATCTTGCGAGCAAGATTGTGAGACTATTGACTTTTGCAACAGTCTCATGGGATATTGCAAGGTCCTTATATAAGCAAGCGGTAGTGCTGAGGAGTCTCGGCACTACCGCTATGCAACTTCTTTAGCCTAGGTAAAACTAGCGACTAAAGTATAAAACGCTACTTGACTAGTCTCTGTGTCTTCACACCGTCAGCTGTACGGATCATAGCGACATACTGACCAGCTGGCAAAGAGGCTACATCCATCGCCATCAGCTGAGCTCCCGCAAAGGCTGCTACCTGGACGCCCTCCATGCTGTATAGCTCGACAGCCTCTACGTCAGTAGCATCTGTGAGCTGTAGCTGTGTGGTGAAGTGTGCCGGATAGAGGTTCACCTCTGAGGCAGCTACACGGATGGGCTCGTTAGGACGTAGCTCACCTGGATAGTCATAGACGACCTCTACGTAGTAGTTATCAGAGGTCTTACCATCAGCATCATCGTACACGAATGTGTCTGAAGGTAGCTCAGCGACCTTCTGTCCGTTGCGGTATACGACATAGCTCTTGATCTCGGGGAAAGGTACAGGCAGCTCACCACGTGTGTAGTAGTCGTTGGTTACGCCTGGCTGCTTCTTAGGATTGTCAGAGATGACCAGCTCTAGGGCTTGGTACGCCATACGATTCTTGCTATAAGGCTCTGGCCAGAGAGTAAACTTGCGAATGTTGTACTCGTCCTTGAGGTCTAGAGCTAGCTTGCAGCCGTCATAGTTTACGTTTTCATCTGTAGAGTTGGCATCTATATAGATGTCTCCCGTAATGTTGGATCCATCGAAGGCAAAGCCGACATCTAGCAGGTGAGCATCGCTAATCTCGACAGGTCTCGAGAGTTGGTAGGAGATGAACTCCTTCTTATCAGCGGTACCCTGAGGCACGATGAGGCCATAGTACTGTATAGGACGAGCATCGACTTTCTGTCGGATGAAGAAAGAGATGTTTTTCTCCGTATCGATAGAGCCGTTGGGCTTGTATGGGGTGTCCTGAGAGGGGATGAAGTTAATCTGGTGTATATAGAGCTTTCGTCCGTTGAGTGGAGACTGACCTAGACGATAGCTGTCATACATGTAGATCCTATAGATGTCCTTCTTAGAGATATTGTAGTATCTCAGGATATCATTCACACCATTGGAGGCTTTGAGAGGAGCTATCTTGTCACGGTTCTTGATCTTGGATACGATCTGTGTATTGTACGGCATCTGCCACTTTACCTTGGCACCCGTTTTGCCCTCAGAGACAGTCATCGGAGCTCTCGAAGCGAGCTGTCCGGTGTAAAGGGTGTAGTAAGCAGCAGGAGTCGTCACCTCCTGACCATCAATCGTGTAGACAGCCTCGACGGAGTAAGACACACGTCCCTTGCGCTTCATATCTCCAGAGATTAGATCCTCACGCGTCGTCTCTGCTTGGCTAGCTATGCGACGGCCATTGCGATATAGATTATACTTTACTTCGTAGCCCTGTGGATGCTGTGGTACTGGCTTCCAAGAGATCTTGATCTTTGAAGCGTCTGTAGGCTCTACCTTTGCGATGATCGAAGGTACGACTGCTAGGGGCTGATAGTTCTGTTTCCAGGTACCCTTAACCTTTGTGGTGCCAGTGCTCTTGGGGTCGAGCCACTTAGCCATGTACCACGTCTCACCCTTAGACTTATACTTATCAAAGTGCGAGTTCAGACGTCCATAGACTCCATCCATAGCACAGGGAGTCACAGCTCCACCTGTTAGTGTGCCGATCTGATTACCCTCAGCATTGAATAGAGGCGAGCCTGACGATCCGCCCTCGGTATTACCCTTGGTGAATCGGAATCCAAAGTGATCATCAGCGCCACCACCGAGAGACCACGTGGTGATAGAGACACCACCGTCGAAGAGGGAGATCTTAGCAGCGTCACCTGATGGGTGGTGTATGCTAGCCCCTCTAGGCCAAACCGTAGGAGCAGCATCCCAGCCTGAGTAGTAGACACGATAATCTAGAGGTATCTCTTTTTTGAGTTCGAGGAGGAGTCCGTCCGAATAGCCCTTCATCGGCAAGAACGACTTCATCTCGGCACCTACCATACTCACCTCTTGCATTGTAGCATAGTCACCACTAGAGCAGCGAGGCTTCTCATAGTGGAAGGAGAAGATCCACTGGTTCAATTGTAGTGGTGAGACATCAAACTTATCGGTTATGCTGGCACAATGCGCTGCCGACATAACGTATGGCTTGAAGTCGCCAGCTACATTGTTCACAAGGTTACCTGAGCAAAAGCCGATACCTCTTCCACCGACCATCAGCATAGCCACGGAACTGGCCTTCTGATCTTGGTAAGGGTCTCCCTCTGGGCAGTTTGCATTGATCTGACAATATTTAGCAAAGCCAGGGTCTGAAGTATCCTCGCTATTCATATGGTGCTTGACACCAGGATCAGCCATCAGCACTGGGCGATAGAAGTATCCTACGCCCTGCACCTTGATCGAAGGCATCTCACCTGTGATGGGAGCCTCATAGTCGAGGATGAGTGTATTGCCTCTGATAGGCTCTGTAGCGAAGGCTCCATGCTCGGGGTGCGTAGCGTGGGTGTAGGCTCCTAGTACCTGCTTACCCTCAGGTGAGTAGATATAGAGCTTACCCCCCTCAGGGATGTAGAAGTCTTCGTAGTAGAGGTTAGTCCCTACAGGTGTGCCCTCGAGCTCTATCTCTAGGCGATAGATGTTTCGTCCCTCGACGGTGCCTACCAGCTGAGCAGCCTCAGCAAAGTCGGCTTGATGCTCTATGACGCGCCCCACGGAGAGAGGCTTCGTCTGTACAGTCTCCGTCCAAGACTCTTGAGATAGGTAGTCCGCTGGATTAAAGTCCAGACTCACGGTGCGAACGGCAGTAAGTGAGCGTAGCGAACCCTCCTGCATCATGAGGGGTCTACCTCCGAAAGATTGTTGTCCGAAGGTCACGAGACCACCACACAGCAGGACGAAGGCTGCTGCGAGGAGTCGACTGACTTGGGATAAGCGTTGAACTGTCATATTTTGGTTTGTATAGTATGGGTTAAAACGATTCGGGTCGCAAGTTACAACAAAAATCTGACTTAGCGAAAGAACCTCTCCTCTATGGGAGCAAGAGCGTAGTGGCTAACTAACTACTATCAAACATCTTACTACTCCACATCACACATTTAAGCCGAGAGCAGAGCCTCGTAACACGAGTAAATTTACTCCTCTAATCTCTAACCTCTAATCTCTAACCTCTAATCTCTAATTTGATTACCTTTGCAGTAGCTCTGTGAGTAATGCGATCGAATCATCTTTGCAGAAATCACACAGAGCTCTCTGTCAGACGTTTATCACACTATCACCTTTTCACTCCTTGTCCGCTAAGCTCTATCATACGGCTGTCCTCTGTGAGGCCTCTCTCGACTTATTGGTCACGACACCCACGGGTCTTTATGTAGATGTCACGATGGGTGGCGGGGGACACTCTCGTGCGCTCCTCGAGCGACTCGCTCCCGAGGGGCGCTGCATCGGGCTCGATCAAGACCCTGATGCGGTCGTCAATGCCCCTACGGATAGTCGCTATCACTTTGTGGCGACAAACTTTCGCTACCTAGGGCAGTGGCTCGACTACTGGGGACTCACAGGCCAGGTGGATGGGATCTTGGCAGACCTAGGGGTCTCGTCACATCACTTCGACAGTGAGGAGCGGGGCTTTAGCTTTCGCTATGAGGAGGCAATGCCCGATATGCGTATGAATAGTCGGTCGGGTGTCACGGCTCGTGATATACTGCTGAGCTACAGCGAGGAGCAGCTGGCCGATATACTATATTATTATGGTGAGCTACATGATGCTCGTCGCATTGCGGCTCTGCTCGTGTCGCATCGTGCCGTGGGCTACCCGACGATCGCCGCTCTCATGGAGGTGCTGATGCCAGTCCTACCTAAGGGAGGCCCTCAGCTACGCAATAAGCTGAGCCGTATCTTCCAGGCACTGCGCATCGAGGTGAATGATGAGCTGGGCGCTCTACGTCAACTGCTGAGCGACTCGGTGCGTCTCCTCAAGCCTGGAGGGCGCATAGCGATCATCTCTTATCACTCACTGGAGGATCGTATGGTCAAGGAGTTCTTCCGTCTAGGGTGCTTCGAGCAGCCGAGTGAGGCTCTGGCAGGTATGTCCCTGTCGGCACCGGCACCTCTACGTGTAGTTACAAAAAAAGCTATCACACCCTCTGCGGATGAGATAGCAGATAATAATCGTGCTCGTAGCGCTAAGCTGCGTGTTGCGGAGCGTCGTGAGAATATTTGAGTGAGAAGAGAAGATGGTTAAGATAGACGATACATACTTTGACGATAACCTTGAGGAACAGCTTCAGGAGCCAGCACCCGTGGCTACTGATGATGAGTCTGTAACTGAGCCTGAGCCGAGACCTCTGCTAGGAGATCTCCTTGATGAAGATAGTTCTTCTGAAATTGCTGAGACGGACACTCCGAGCGACAGCGCACCCGCTGTAGCTGCACTAGACCAGGCAGACGATGAGGTAGCAGGCGAAGTGGCAAGCACACCCTCCACGCCAGAGTCTACGCCTCTCGAGGAGCCAAGCGCTCTAGAAGAGCTAGAGGCAGATGATGCCGATGAAGAGCTCTCTGAGGAGCCTACCCAGTCTACCCGCAAGCGCTCTTCGTATGGTCTGTGGTATTGGCTAGGCGGTGATATGCTGGAGCAGCCCGCCTTTAGGAAGTATATACCCGCCTTTATCGCTATCCTCCTGATGGGACTGATCCATGTCACGAGCAACTATCAGATCATCTCCAAGCGTCGCCAGATAGATAAGCTGGAGACGCAGGTCAAAGACTTAACCTACAAGCACATGGAGAGCGTCAGCGAGCTAACGCGTCGCAGCATCGGAGGTAACTTCGAGCAGCAGCTCCAGGCGATGGGGTCGGATCTTGAGGCACCCTCGCAGCAGTCGATCATCCTCTATCGTGATGCTAAGAAATAATCACTCTCCTCTCTAACGAACACGCTCTCTATGTCGAAGCATAGTCCTATCATAGCTCGCTACCGCGCTTTAGGCTTCCTAGCCATCTTGATGACTCTATGGGTCTTTGTCAAGGTGATCGGCATCATCTTCGTCGAAGGCCCTACGTGGCGTAAGATGGCTCAAAACTTTCATCGCCCTGATACGGTGACGATCTCACCACTACGAGGCAATATTATTTCATCAGACGGACACATCGTCGCTATTAGCAAGCCTGCATACAAGCTTTATCTAGACTTCGGTGCAGAAGCTATTCAGCAGATGGAGCCTGACTCGCTCTACAAGCAGCTAGACTCGCTAGCCTACCAGATGAGCCTCTGGAATAAGGGGGAGCAAGCATCCTACCAGGCGCTACGTAAGCGGCTACGTGAGGGCTATCGTAAGGCACAGCATAAGCAGCCGGGCTATCGCTACGTATCTATATATCCCTACGAGGTGAGCCATGTGGAGTACCAGAGGCTCAAGCAGACTTATCCACTGATGATGACGGTGGAGCGCAAGGGGCGTATGGTGCGTCGCCGTGGCCCGCTCAGAAATGGACTGACGCATGAGGAGCGCGCACTACGTGACAGGCCTTATGGCGAGCTGGCGAGACGTACGATAGGTAGTGTCTACAAGGAGGTCAAGGGAGATCTTACGCAGGGTGAGTATGGTCTAGAGCAGAGCTTTGACACCTTACTGCGAGGCGAGCCTGGACTAGCGGTAAGACAGTACTTAGCGGGATCGAACCGACAGAACACGCTACAGCCTCCTCGTGATGGCTACAATGTGTACACCACACTGGATATGAATCTGCAGCAAATCGTGCATCGCGCCCTCTATGAGCAGATGACACAGTTTGAGGCGGACTACGGAGGGGCTATCCTGATGGAGGTGGAGACGGGTCGTATCCTGGCACTAGCCAACCTCACGAAGGGCTCTCAGTCTTACTACGAGGGGGCTAACTATGCCCTCAGTGCACTCAATGAGCCTGGCTCTACGATGAAGACGCCCTTTATGATGGCTGCCCTAGATGACGGAGTCTGTACACCTACCGATACGATCGATACGGGCAATGGAGTCTTTAAGTATGGAGGCTACAACATCCGTGATCACAATGCTAATCGCGGTGGTTATGGGCGTATCTCGGTAGCTCAGGGACTATGGTACTCGAGTAACATCGTCCTAGCTAAGATTGCGATCAAAGGGTATGTAGAGCACCCCGATGGGCTTTATCAGCATCTAAGCAACTATGGGATGCTGGAGCGACTGGATGTAGGGCTAGAAGGAGTCGCTACCCCAACGATCATACGCCCTGAGGATAAGAGCTACGGCAACTCGACGATCCCGGGCATCAGCCGTGGCTATGGTATCTCGGTGCCAGCGATCAATACACTTAACTTCTACAACGCTATCGCCACCGGCGGACGTGTCATGCGCCCCTATCTAGTGGATCGCGTAGAGGATGCTGAGGGTAAGGTGATTCAGGAGTATCACCCTCTGGTACTTCATGAGAATATCTGCAAGCCGGCTACGCTCGACTCGATACGCTCCATGCTGGACAATGTAGTCATACGAGGCACTGCTAAAGGACCGGTACACTCTGACCTGATCTCTATCAGTGGCAAGACAGGTACGGCTCTGATGAGCAATCATGGTAGCGGAGGTTATCGTGCCGGTGGGGAGGTCTATATGACTTCGTTTTGCGGCTACTTCCCCTCAGATCATCCTAAGTATAGTTGCATCATCTTTGTGGTCAATCCGCACGGCGTAGGTCGTGCCTCAGGAGGTATCGTAGCGGGTCGTGGTGTGAAGCGTATCGCTGAGGAGATCTACACGCTTTCTAATCCTATCCTCCTAGACACGATCACCCCGCACCCTGCCAGTGAGCGGTTGAAGCATTTGGATCTAGCTGGCGGTGAGAAGAAGCGTGTCGAGAGCTTTGTCAAGGCTTACAAGATCCCTGAGATTAAATCCAAAAGTTCTAGCAAAGTGGGCTCTGACCAAATGGTCGTACCTCAGTATGGACATGAGGGAGTGGAGCTACATCCTCTAGCTCGTTACTCTAAGGGAGTGATGCCAAGGCTTGTAGGCTTAGCACCCAGCGAGGCGGTCTATCAGATTAGCCTGCTGGGGCTGGAGGTGCAGTTGGTCGGCTATGGACGGGTCATAGCGCAGAGCATCCCTATCGGTACACCTATTCATCCAGGACAAAAGGTGATCCTCCATCTAGGCAATAATCATAGACAGTAAAGCGGAATCTTCTTATAGATATGAATCTCAAACCACTCAATAATTATATAGTAGCACTCACCGAGGAGCATCTCCTGAGCCAAGCATACACAGGAGAGGTCTCTACAGAGCAGTGTCCAGTAACTTCTATCGAGCAGGACTCGCGTCGTGCCTCTGAGGGTTGTATCTTCGTAGCACTACGTGGCGTGCATGTGGACGGTGCCGACTACATCCCGAAGGCGCTTGCAGCGGGCTGTCGTATCATCGTCACAGAGCACCCTCGACCTGAGAGCCTCTCCGACGAGGTGGCATGGCTCACGGTGACTGACACTGCGAAGGCGATAGCGGTCCTAGCCTCTGTCTACTATGATCGTCCTGAGCGACAGCTCACGATCGTAGGAGTCACGGGGACTAATGGCAAGACGACCACTGCTACGCTATGCTATCAGCTGTGGAACTGGCTCGGTATGCGAGCTGCGCTCTTTAGCACGGTCTGCATACGTATCGGCGACAAAGAGTATCCCGCCACCCACACGACGCCCGATGCTCTCGAGCTACATCGTGTGATGCGCGATATGGTCGATGCGGGGTGTCGCTATCTCTTTATGGAGGTTTCTTCGCACGCTCTGGTACAGCAACGGGTCTATGGGTTGCCTTTTGCACTCGCTCTCTTTACCAATCTGACGCGTGACCACCTGGACTACCACGGCACGATGCAGGCGTACATTGCCGCAAAGAAGCTGCTCTTTGACCATCTCTCGCCAGATGCCTACGCTCTAGTCAATGCGGATGACCGCAATGGTAGCGTCATGGTGCAAAACTGCGCTGCACACCTACACACCTATGCGATGCGTAGCCATGCGGACTATATGGCTCAATTGCTGGGACAGTATGTGGACGGCTCTACCCTACTGCTGGACAACGAAGAGGTGGAGATCAAGCTCGTCGGGAGCTACAACGCTTACAACGTGACGGCTGTCTACGGTGTGGCTTGTCTTCTCTTACCTGATCTGGACAAGAGCTTGATCCTACGTGGTATCTCTAGTCTGGAGCATGTGAATGGACGCTTTGACCTGCTCGCTTCCCCAAGAGGTTACCACGTCGTGGTAGACTATGCGCACACACCTGACGCTCTGGAGAATCTTCTCAAGACGGTCTCCGAGCTGAACGCCTCACAGGTCTACGTCGTGGTCGGCGCTGGCGGCGATCGGGATATGGGCAAGCGTCCTGAGATGGGGCGTATCGCCTACAATATGTGCGACCATCTATACCTTACGTCAGACAATCCACGCTCCGAGGATCCGCAGACGATCATTGATCAAATGCTCGAGGGCATTCCTCAGGCGGAGCGTGACGAGGTCTACACCAACGTCTCACGTCGCCAAGCGATCACTGATGCTTGCGCAGCTGCGCAGCGTGGCGACCTGGTAGTCATCGCAGGCAAGGGACATGAGACCTATCAAGAGATAGAGGGTGTCAGACACCACTTCGACGACAAAGAGGTGGTGCGAGAGATCTTTGCAGAAGAGGAGCATGCGTAGATAACGTACCTTTGTTCTTCACTTAGTCCTTCCCCTATAATCTTATCAACTTACTCATCACACTATGCTTTATCACCTCTACGATTGGCTACAAGCAAACGACGTCCCCGGCTGGCGACTAGCTCAGTATGTCACCTTTCGGGCTGGTGTCAGCTTTATCTTAGCGCTGATCTTCAGCACGATCATCGGTCGGCGCATCATCCACTGGCTACATCGCATGCAGATAGGCGAAGTGGTGCGTACGCTAGGACTGGAGGGCGAGGCTATGAAGACAGGCACCCCAACGATGGGGGGTATCATCATCATCATAGCGATCATTGTCCCGACGCTCCTCTTCGCTCGCCTAGACAATGTCTATATACAACTGATGCTCTTCACGACCATTACAATGGGCGCCTTGGGCTTTATTGATGACTATATCAAGGTCTTTAAGAAAAACAAGGCGGGGCTCCACGGGCGTTACAAAATCATCGGACAGGTGCTCCTAGGCGTTGTCGTGGCACTCACCTTCTACTTGAGTCCAGACATTATCATTCGAGAGAATCAAGAGGTGGTCAACAACGGGCGTATCGAGCAGGTGACCTTCGCCAGTCAAGAGTCGAAAAATACGCAGACGACTATTCCCTTTGTCAAGAACAATAACTTCGACTACCTATCGCTAGTTCCTGCCTCTACACCAAATCGCGAACTGGTCGGCTGGATCCTCTTCTCGATCATCATCATCCTCATTGTGACCTTCATCTCTAACTGTGTCAATCTGACGGATGGTCTGGACGGACTAGCTGCGGGGACGGCCGCTCCTGCAGGTGTGGCTCTGGCGGTACTCGCCTATGTCTCCTCACACATAGCACTCGCTAGCTACTTTAGCATCATGTTTATCCCAGGAGCTGAGGAGCTGGTGATCTTTGGGGCGGCTTTCGTGGGAGCTACTTTTGGCTTCCTTTGGTACAACGCTTATCCTGCACAGGTCTTCATGGGCGATACGGGTAGTCTCGCCATCGGTAGTATCATCGCCGTGATGGCTATTCTCATTCGCAAGGAGCTACTCCTACCGATCCTCTGCTTCCTCTTTATCATCGAGGGTCTATCCTCACTGATACAGCAAGCATACTTTAAGATTACTAAGCGACGCACGGGGACGGGCCGACGGATCTTCAAGATGTCGCCCCTACACCACCACTTTCAGAAAGCGGGCAATAGCGGTATCGACGCCCTGATCCAGAGACCTCTGGCACCTATCCGAGAGGCGAAGATCACCGTCCGCTTTTGGCTTATAGCTATCCTACTAGCTGTCCTAACGGTCATCACGCTTAAGATGCGATAAATAATAGACTTACAACGATCTCACAGATATGCAACGTAACGAATATATCATCCTAGGAGCTGGAGAGAGTGGCGTCGGAGCTGCCATCCTCGCTCAGCAGCAAGGGCTCCCTGTCTTCGTCTCTGACTCGGGACAGATCAAGCCACAATACAAAGCAGAGCTAGAGCAGTACAGCATCCCCTACGAGGAGGGTGGGCACACCTTCTCACGTATCTTATCTGCCCAGGAGGTGATCAAGAGCCCTGGTATCCCCGACAGCGCTCCTCTCATACGTCAGCTGGCGGAGCAACAGACACCGATCATCAGTGAGATCGAGTTCGCCTATCGCTACGCTGGCGATAGCGTGATGATCGCTATCACAGGGAGCAACGGCAAGACCACTACGACCAACTGGCTCTACCACACGCTCCACAATGCGGGTCTAGACGTCTCGATGGCGGGCAATGTGGGGACGAGCCTAGCTCGTCAGGTAGCGCTTGCTCCGCACGCTTACTATGTGATCGAGTTGAGTAGCTTTCAGCTGGATCATATGTACCAGTTTAGAGCACACATAGCGATCCTACTCAATATCACGCCCGACCACCTAGATCGCTACGATCACCAGATGGAGCTGTACGCACGGGCTAAGATGCGTATCACGCAAAACCAAGAGCCCACCGACTACTTCATCTCTTGGATCGAAGACGACTGGACACAGCGACTACTCAAGGAGCCTGGCATGGGAGCAGGACGCCGGATCTTCTTCTCTACAAAAGCCTCTTCAGACGATGCGGTCGTAGCTTCTAGTCACAACGGACAGCTGCGCTTTGCCCTTCAAGAGCCCGTCTTTGAATTGCTAGAAACTGACCTAGCCCTTTCGGGGAAGCATAACGTCCAGAACGCCCTAGCCGTCGGTTGCGCAGCGCAAGCCTTAGGCGTCAAGCCTGAGATCATACGAGCCTCTCTAGAGACCTTTACCAATGTACCCCACCGCTTAGAGTATATCGCGAGCATCAATGGCGTAGACTACATCAACGACTCCAAGGCGACCAACATCAACAGCACTTGGTATGCCCTCGAGAGTATGCGCAAGCCAACGATCCTCATACTAGGTGGTACTGACAAAGGCAATGACTACAACGATCTGATGGATCTAGTCAAGGAAAAGGTCGTCGGACTGATCTACCTGACGACCGACTCCGCCAAGCTCCACCGCAGCTTCGACAGTGTCATACCACGCCACGAAGAGGTTACCTCCATGCGTGACGCTATCGCTGCTGCACGCCAGATGGCCACGGCGGGAGATACCGTATTGCTGTCGCCAGCTTGTGCCAGCTTTGATCTCTTCACCTGCTATGAAGATCGTGGCGACCAGTTCAGAGCAGAGGTGCTCGCCATCGCCCAGCAGCAAGGTGATACTGACAGATCTCTCTAGCCTATCTGACTCTCTATGATACCACAAGACGAACGCTATACAAGCCAAGATACCACCACGCATTCGGACATCTTCGACCTCTCTCCCCGTGAGGAGACAGAACCGATCGATAACGAGAGTGCAGAGCCATCCGAAGAAAGTGCTCAGCACGCTACCAAGGTCGAGCCGACACCACGCAAGCCACGCATTACAGGCGACCGCTCGTTGTGGTTTCTCTACTTTGCCTTCCTGGCCACGTCGCTGCTCTTCATCTATAGTGCTACCAGCACACTGGCTTACCGAGGAGAGAGCTTGTACGCACCCTTTACAGGTCATCTCAAGCATATCATCTTGTCGGTGATTGCAGCGTGGGGTTGCTCACGGATGAACCGCTCCTTGACACGTTACGGAGGAATCCTTTTTTTCATCGGATCTCTCATACTCGTCATCTTAACCCTTTTCGTCGGCACAGAGACCAATGAGGCGAAGCGTACGCTCCTGGGCATACAGCCCTCAGAGTTCTATAAGGTGGGGGTCATCTTTCTCGCTTCCGCCATCCTCTCTATACGCGAACTGAGTAACAACCAGCGCTTCTATATCTTCTGCGGCATCACCGCTATCGGACTCATCTTCGTTGCCAAGGAGAGTCTCTCGATGGGTATCATCATCATCACATTTGTCCTCGGCATAGGACTCGTACAGACGGGATTCTCCAAGAGTCTCCTCCTCATCGGGGGCATAGGAGCTGGTCTCATCGTACTACTCCTAGCGTGCCTCCTCTTACTGCCCGATAGCATCGTGATGAAAAACAGTAGTACAGCGCGCTGGAAAGGACGTATCGAAGACTTTACCTCTAAGTCTGACTCCAGTAAGTTTGTCATCGATGAGGACAACTTTCAGGAGCAGCACGCACGCATCGCCATCGCCCGAAGCAATGGTACGGGCGTATTCCCAGGCAATAGTGTGGAGCGAGACATCCTCCCCGAGGCTTACTCCGACTTTATCTATGCGATCATCATCGAGGAGACAGGCTTCATCGGCATGATCTGGGTACCGCTACTCTATATTCTTCTCTTCTTCAAGCTCTCTCGCTGGGCGACACGATCTCAGCGCAACTGGCAGCGCATCTTCCTCCTCGGTGTAGGCATCATGTACACCACGCAGGCGATCATACACATGTGTGTCGTCACAGGCATATCGCCCAATACCGGTCAGACGCTACCGCTCATCAGTCGTGGAGGCTCCTCGCTCCTCGCTACCTCCATAGCCATCGGAGTCTGCATAGCGATCACAAGACAGATCCGCCAGGACGAGTACCGACAGCAACTAGAGAGCGAAAGCAAAGCTAAGGAAGAGGCCGTTGCTGCCGAAGCGGTCGTTGCGAACACCACGCCAGTCGAAGGGAGTCCCCTAGCCTCCTCTTCTGACGAGGTAGATAGTATGGCGTAGTCTCTATGCCTACTTGTTCCAGATGTGCCAAGCGTAGCGAGCCTGCACGAGGAGCATCTTCAGCCCATTGATCGTCGTCGCGCCTTGCTCACGGCAAGACTTGAGGAAGCGTGTCTCCTCAGGATTGTATATCAGATCCATACAGACATGCTGTGGCGTGATCGCCTCGTAGGGGATCTGCGGGCGCTCCATAATAAGAGGCTCCATGCCGACGGGGGTAGCGTTGATGATGATCCACTTGTCTGCTATCATCTCAGGAGTCAGCGCATCATAAGACAATATATGCGGAGCTTGCGGATCTCTACTGACCAGCGTACAGTCACGACCGAGACGCTTGAGAGCCTGAGCCACCGCATGAGCTGCGCCACCCGTACCGAGGACGAGCGCATGCTGTTGTTCGGGCGTGAGTAGCGGTTGCAGACTCTCCACGACGCCCTGCACATCCGTATTGTAGCCCAAGAGACGCATCCGCCCGCCCGTGCGATCCACGACAATCGTATTGACAGCGCCCACATACTTAGCCTCAGTGTCTATCTCATCAAGATAGTTGCACACCTCCACCTTGTAGGGGCTCGTCACATTAAGCCCCACGATGGCGGGGGTAGACTCCAGCCAAGGTCTCAGTGCCGAGAGATCATCCAGCTCTTGTAATATGTAGTGCGCATCGATCCCCTGCGAGACAAAAAGATCGTTGAAGTAGTCTGCCGAGAGCGAATGTCCCAAGGGCTTACCTATCAGTGCGTAAATACGTTGCATACTCTTATTCATTTATGCCTCTAGGCTTCTGCGGTATATAAGACGCAGATCCCTAGGGGCATTTCTTTATATTGTACCTCACTAAAGCCTGCTCTACGGATCAGTGCCGTCATCTCCTCTCTCTGGGGCATGGCTGTAATAGACGCTGGGAGATAGCTGTAAGCAGAGCGATCGTGAGCGCATAGCTGTCCGATCCATGGTATCAAGCGCTTGGCGTAGATGTTATACCCTTGTCGCAATAGTCCCTCACGAGGTTCGCTCAGCTCCAATATAGCGAGAGCTCCACCAGGTCTGAGGATACGATGCATCTCTCGCAAGCCTTGTAGCGGATCCGAAAAGTTTCTAATCCCCAGAGTACAGGTCACCGCATCGACTGACTGCGCGGCTAGAGAGAGCTCCTGACAGTTTTCCGCCGAGAGCGTCACAGGCACTGCATATTTAGCTCGCTTGACACGCTCAGCAGCCACCGCCAGCATACCCTCCGAGAGGTCCACACCGACGATCTCACGCACCGACGGCAAGTATCGAGAGAGCATCAGGATCATATCCCCCGTACCGCAGGCCAGGTCAGCCACCTGACGAGGCGCATAGTCCGCCAGATGCTCTATGACCTGCCAGCGCCAAGCCAGATCCATACCACCCGTCATGAGACGATTCATCGAGTCATAGTGCCCAGCGATGCGGTCAAACATCTGTCGCACGTAGCGAGACTTACCATCTAGAGATACAGACATAGTAATAGAGAGATTAGAACCAGCGACTAGGGAGGTTGTACGACAGCCCCTCTCAGTCGCTGGTTCGTTTGTATAGCTATGGAGTCTTTTACTTCTTCAGGAAAGCTAGCAGATTGTCCTCGATACGCTTAGCCAGGTTTTGGGTCTGCTCCTTGACGAAGGTCTTGCCCGTGATATGCTCGTAGAGCTCTATGTAGCGATCGCTCACAGAGGCTGCATACTCAGGTGTGATGGTCGGCATCTTCTGTCCAGCCTTACCCTGGAAGCCTTGCTCGATGAGCCACTGACGGACGAACTCCTTCGAGAGCTGACGCTGGGGCTCACCCTTAGCTTGGCGCTCCTCGTAGCCCTCAAGGTAGAAGTAGCGAGAGGAGTCTGGCGTGTGGATCTCGTCGATCAAGATCACCTTGCCATCCTTCTTGCCAAACTCATACTTCGTATCCACGAGGATCAGTCCTCGTTCACGAGCGATGCGTGTCCCCTCCTCAAAGAGAGTCCGCGTGTACTGCTCGATAACCTTGTAGTCCTCCTCTGAGATCAGACCAGAGGCGATGATCTCCTCACGGCTAATGTTTTCGTCGTGACCCTCATCAGCCTTGGTCGTAGGGGTGATGATCGGGTGTGGGAGACGCTCATTCTCCTTCAGTCCCTCAGGTAGCTCTATACCGCAGATGGTACGCTCGCCAGCCTGGTAAGCACGCCATGCGCTACCAGCTATGTAGCCACGTACGATCATCTCTACCTTAAAAGGCTCGCAGCGATGTCCCACCGTAACCATCGGGTCGGGCGTTGCTATCTTCCAGTTAGGTACGAGGTGTGCCGTAGCGTCAAGCTGCTCAGCAGCTATCTGGTTGAGCACCTGCCCCTTGTAGGGGATACCCTCAGGGAGTACCACGTCAAAGGCTGAGATCCTATCCGTAGCAACCATTGCTATCAGATCGCCCTCAAGGAAGTATACATCTCTCACCTTGCCATGAAAGACAGATTGGATACCTGGGAGAGATAGGTCGGTGTGTGTTAGTGCTTGATTCATTGTATTATGATCAATAATTGATTTGCTAAAAGGCGATTGCCCTCTCCTCGGCCTAGCCGAGAGAGGACAAAGTTTCTATGAGTCTTTACTTTGATCCTTATCTAAGTCTATATCCTGCTGTTGGAGAGTCTCTTGAGCGGGTCGTCCGCCCTGCAGAGCTTGATGCTCATTGCGATCGTAAGCATCCACAACCAGCTGCACGATCGGGTGACGCACGATATCCTGCGCATCAAAGTAAACAAAAGGTATCTGCTCCACATCGCTCAGGATCCGCTCAGCAATGCGCAAGCCCGAGGTGACACCCCGAGGCAGGTCTACCTGCGAGAGGTCGCCCGTGATAATCATCTTGCTATTGCGTCCGAGACGCGTGAGAAACATCTTCATCTGATGATGGGTCGTATTCTGCGCCTCGTCTAGTATGACGACAGCATCATTGAGCGTACGACCACGCATGTAGGCTAGCGGCGCGATCTGTATCACATCGCTCTCCATATAGGTGCGCAGGCGCTGTGTCGGGATCATCTCTTCGAGCGCATCGTAGAGAGGCTGGAGGTAAGGGTCGAGCTTGTCCTTCAGTTCGCCCGGTAAGAATCCCAGCTTCTCACCCGCCTCGACAGCGGGGCGCGAGAGTATGATACGTCGTACCTGCTTCTCCTTAAGAGCCTTGACCGCTAGTGCTATCGCTATGTAGGTCTTGCCAGTACCCGCAGGCCCAATCGCAAAGAGCATATCGTGATCTGCTATGGCCTCCACCATCTCACGCTGATGAGCACCTCGGTAGCCTATACTACGCCCTCTCGCTCCATAGAGCAGATGATTGGGCGCCACCTTAACCTCGGGGAGTTCTTCACCCGTAGCCAGCTTGCGTATGGTCTGCTCCGTCAGGAGATTGTAGCGCGTGATGTGCTGTACCAGCTTATCGAGGAGTGCCGTCAAGAGCTGTATATCGGTCGGGTCACCCAGTATCTTGATGATCCGATCATGAGCCACGATCCGTAGCTTAGGGTAGAGATTGCGCAGCAAGAGCAGGTACTCACGGTTAGGACCATAGAGTACTGCAGGATCTATCTCCTCTAGGATATATAGTCTCTCTGTCACTAGGCTTCGATACTCCTTATTTAATATAGGATGCTATCTCGGAGGCGATGCGAGCCATCTCCTCGTCGGTAGGCTTCGTAGCGAGAGGACCGTGCGCCACATCACCCTCACTATTGATCGGGATCAGATGCACGTGTGCATGCGGCACCTCCAGACCTAGGACTAGCGTAGCTACCTTGCGGCAGTGCGTAGCCTCCTGTATAGCGCGTGCCACCCGCTTAGAGAAAGCCATCAGCCGAGCCAGCTCCTCGTCCGTCAGATCGTAATAGTAGTCGACCTCACGCTTCGGCACCACCAGTGTATGTCCCAGCTGATAGGGATTGATGTCTAGAAATGCGTAGTGCTCCTCATCCTCTGCAATGCGGTAGGAGGGGATCTCACCCGCTATGATGCGACTAAAGATTGTAGCCATAGAGCATTCGTTTTTTTGGGGGAAAGTATTCAAGCAGCGTAGCCGCCTATCGAGTGATCTCTAGGATCTCAAAGACCAGCGTACCCGCAGGCACCTGTATCTCCGCTATATCTCCCACCTTCTTGCCGAGGAGACCCTTAGCGATGGGTGTATTGACCGAGATCTTATTTTCCTTAAAGTTTGCCTCAGCATCAGAGACGATGTAGTAGCTCTTCTCCTCGCCCTTTTTCTTATTGAGTAGGCGCACATGGTTCAGTATCTGCACCTCATCGGTCTTAATCTGCGAAGGCTCCAGTACACGAGCATTACCCAGCTGCGCCTTGAGCATAGCGATCTTGTCCTCGAGATGAGCCTGCGCCTCCTTAGCGGCATCGTACTCAGCATTCTCCGATAGATCTCCCTTGTCACGAGCCTCAGCAATCTGCTGTGTGACCTTAGGACGCTCCTCAGCCTCCAGCTGTTTGATCGTATTGTTGAGGGCATCGTACCCCTCTTGGGTCATATAGTAATATCCCATAGATATAGATTAGGTGATAATGGTATCTAATTCAGTCTAGTGCATATCCTATGAGTCGCATCACGCGAGCCATCTGTCGGCTAGCGAAGGCACCTCATAGATACAAAACAAATGAGGACTTACTCCCACACAGCACCCCCTATCGTCTAGAAGAGCCACATCAGAGAAGCCTCGTCACATATTGAGATGTGCTACGCCGTCTGCACATCTTCCTTACTGGGTGCAAAGGTACTAAAAAAACGTTTCACTCCCCCCCCGCCAATCTCACGAGTAACGACTTTGTAGGGACGCCATAACGTGTAACCCGCTGCTTTCTAAGTTCATATGCAAGTAAAAAGCGAAGTTTTTTCTCGTTTCGCAAGCTCGGTCGACTTCTCTTCG
>ENA-OPEA01000184-OPEA01000184.1-human-gut-metagenome-genome-assembly--contig:-NODE-184-length-38869-cov-18.502654_pt1 | contig 38869 bp, 37 predicted proteins | sample MGYA00241623_ERZ501509 | MGnify/ENA primary metagenome ERZ501509 (study PRJEB25962, sample SAMEA2042571) | human gut metagenome | biome: human gut; feature: human-associated habitat; material: faeces... | reverse complement strand
GACGTAACAGGTGTTTGCGAGCTTCCAGCAGGAACAGAGATGTGCATGCCTGGTGATAACGTAGAGATGACAATCGAGCTGATTCATCCAGTAGCTATGGAGCAGGGTCTTACATTCGCTATCCGTGAGGGTGGACGTACAGTAGGATCTGGTCGTGTTGCTACAATCATCGAGTAATTATAAATTGCTTAAAATTAAGGGTTCCCATTATTGGGAGCCCTTTTTTGGTACCATTGCAGCTCTTTCATGATAGCATCCGGCATTGTTATGGTTCTTATGCCGTTGGTTGTCTTTTTGTGGGGACAGAATGCCACTTTTTGGAAAGAGTTATGCGGATATGTTATGGTATTGGACGTAAAATTGATATTAGAAGGTGTGAGCGCGAGCAATTCACCAAACTACATACCGGAATAAAACAGAAGCTGCAGAGCAGTGTGTGCAGTTGGATTATCTACCAGGGCAATGAAGTGGTTGTACTGATCGAGCGTCTAGAAGAAGAAAAGACAATAGTAACGACATTTAGAAATTATGCAGAGGTAAAGAAAGCATGAATGGAAGATTACACCGTGGCTCGTGTGACAACCGGGATCAATACGGAGAAAACGGACATTTTAATTTCTGTAGGAAACTTTGGCTTTGCATAAGTTGGATCTATTCTTCGGATATATCATAGTCAGTGGCTGTATCAGAAAATTTTGTATCCCAAATGGCTTCTTCAATGGTTTGTAAACATTCATCTGTATGTTTGGAAATGTCTTGTCCCCAGAAGTGAAGGACAGTATAGCCTAGAAATAGAAGCTTTTTATCATTTTCATAATCACGATTACGGTTTCGTTCGATTTTTTTGATCCAAAAGTCTGGATTTTTCCCATTTTCAAGTCGGAGTTTGAGAATCTCCCAATCCTTTCCGTGAAAAAATTCACTATCGCAAAAAATAGCAATTTTATATTTGGTAAGAACAATGTCAGGAGAACCAGGGAGAGCCTTATAATTTTTACGATAGCGATAACCTTTGTGCCATAGAGCTTTTCGGAGCAATAGCTCTATGGAAGTATCTTTACTGTGGATCTTACGCATATTGTTTGAAACAGTAGCGGAATCACGTGACATATAGGTACCTTCTTTCTGCCTGAACTGCTGAGAATATATTATCAAAAAACAGGATAAATAGCAAACGGGTTAAGAAACATGCAAGAGGAAATCTAACGATATGGTGAGAAAATTGCTTGTTGCTAATTGTGGTATATGATAAAATATGAGTTGTACTATTTTTGATTTTGGAGGAATTTTAATGGCGATTTGTTATGACAAATTATGGAAATTACTGATAGATAAAAAAATGAACCGCACAGAATTGAAGGAAGCGTCAGGAATAAGTTTTAATGTGTTAGCTCGATTAGGAAAGAATGAGCCAGTTTCATTTGAATCAATAGAAAAAATATGTTTTACATTAAATTGCAAGATAGAAGATGTTGTAGAGATACAAAAAGACGAACCAATACAAATCGATAGTGATGCATTTACAACCATAGAACTGTTTGCTGGAGCTGGCGGTTTGGCTTTAGGGATAGAAAAAGCTGGATTTGAACCATTGGGACTAATAGAGTTTGATAAAGATGCTGCAGAATCTTTGAAAACCAATAGGCCGAACTGGAGAGTTATTCATGATGATATAGCTAATATATCTTGTTTAGATTTGGAAGATTATTTTGGCATAAAAAAAGGAGACCTGGATTTATTATCGGGAGGGGCACCGTGTCAGGCTTTTTCCTATGCTGGAAAAAGATTAGGACTTGAAGATGCGAGAGGAACACTTTTTTATCACTATGCAACTTTTTTACAGAAATTACAGCCAAAGATGTTTTTATTTGAAAATGTGCGAGGATTGCTGACTCATGATAAGGGAAGAACATATGCAACGATAACAAATATTTTTGAACAGGCGGGATATACCATTCAGAAAAAGGTTTTAAATGCGTGGGATTTTGGTGTGCCGCAGAAAAGAGAGAGACTAATCACTGTCGGAATTAGAAATGATCTAGTGGAAAAGATTTCATTCTCATTTCCAAAAGAACATGATTATAAGCCTGTTTTGAGAGATGTTTTATTGGATTGTCCAGAAGGACCAGGAGTACCATACGGAGAAAATAAAAGGAAAATATTTGAATTGGTTCCACCTGGAGGATATTGGAGAGATATTGATCCGGAGATTGCAAAAGCATATATGAAAAGTTGCTGGGATATGGAAGGCGGAAGAACAGGGATTCTTAGGAGAATGAGTCTGGATGAACCATCATTGACAGTATTGACTTCACCGTCTCAGAAGCAAACAGAAAGATGTCATCCATTGGAAGCAAGACCGTTTACGGTACGTGAGAATGCAAGATGTCAAACATTTCCAGATGAATGGCAATTTTGTGGAAGTGTTCAATCTCAGTATAAACAGGTTGGAAATGCGGTTCCTGTCAACTTAGCATATGAAATTGGGTTGGAGATACATAAATCATTAGAGGGGATAAAATAAATGGCGTGGAATTTAGATTTTATATCAGAAGAGGATTTTAAGAAGCATGTGCGTGCAACGATTATGAAATATGGAGAAAAACTGGAATCGTATGATTTGAAGCGGTTCAATAGTAACCTGATTGATCCGATTAAGCTGATTTTTGATAAATCGGTGTATCGTACAAGCTGGGAAGAAATTGTAAATAATGAAATTTTCCGGCAGAGAGATAAGTCTAATAATAATGATATAGGATATTTTCACCAGAATATTTTTTCTTATTTCAAAGGATGCGAAGTCCCGCAGGCAGGCTGGGATGTTATTTACAGAAATCCCGATGGAATACAAATGCCAGATGGAGATATTGTACATACAATATATGTGGAAATGAAAAACAAACACAATACTATGAATTCTGCATCTTCTGCAAAAACATATATAAAGATGCAGGGACAGATTTTGGAAGATGATGATTGTGCGTGTCTGTTGGTTGAAGCAATTGCAAAGAAATCACAGAATATAAAATGGTCAACAAAAGTTGATGGGAAAAATGTACAGCATAGGTTGATTCGCCGTGTGAGCATGGATCAGTTTTATGCAATTCTCACTGGTGAAGAAGATGCATTTTATAAGATGTGTATGGCATTGCCGGAGGTAATCAATTCTGTTGTAAATGAAGAAGGCGGTGTTGAAGTACCACACGATACGGTTATTGATGAATTGAGAAAAGTGGCATCATTGTATGGTGATGAAAACGGAGAGCTGTCTATGGCAATGGCTGTATATATGCTTGGATTCAATACATATATGGGATTTGGTGATAAAATCCGTGGAGAATTAGGAGAAGATAAAGACGGAATGCTTAAGAGAATTTATGAGTATGTTAAGAGATTTCCGGTATGTGATAAAGAAAAAAAATAAAGAATTTTGGGGGAAGTAAGAAGGTTTTTCTTATCGCCACAATGGGATTGTTTAGCGGTGATGGGGCAGGAATTCTTGGGCGGCTTTTACAGCAATACGGAGCAGAAATAATAGGTGGATTGCATTTGAGAATGCCGGATAGCATAGGCGATGAAAAAGTGTTGAAGCGTCCACTGGAAAAGAACAAGGAACTTTTGAAGAAAGCGGAGCAAAAGATTAGTAAGTCGATTCGGCTTTTGAAAGCAGGGAAACCAACCCGGGAGGGAATTGGTATATTATATCGCATGGCGGGTTTCTTTGGACAACTATTGTATTTTGGACATAAGACAAGAAACTATTCTGATAAACTGCGTGTGGACGAAGATAAGTGCATAGGGTGTGGCAAATGTGAAAAGTTATGCCCTATGAATAATATCAGGATTGTCGATAAGAAAGTGGTACAGAATAACCAGTGTACCATGTGTTATAGGTGCATCAATAATTGCCCGAAGCAAGCCATGACGTTGCTTGGGAAAAAGGTTGTGGAGCAGAGTGTGATAGAGAAATATTTATGATGAGGAGAGCGTAAATGGTACTTTTAGTAGTCGATACACAGAAATTAATAACGACACCTGATTTATATAATTTCAATGCGTTCGAATGTGCTGTTAAATCGTTAATTGCTGCAGCCAGAGAGAATAATGTTGAGGTCATTTATGTAAGACACGATGATGGAGCTGGTGCGGAATTGACAAAGGGAACACCGGGTTTTGAGATATATGAAGGTTTTGGTCCACAGCCGAGTGAGAAGATTTTCGATAAAACGGTAAATAGTTCTTTTAAGGGGACGGGGCTGTTGGAGTATTTGGCGGAAAAGAATGTCCACACAGTAGCTGTTGTTGGATTGCAGACCGATTACTGTATTGATGCAACAATTAAGTGTGGTTTTGAGCATAGTTTTAAAATGATTGTACCGGAGAATGCAAATTCTACATTTGATAATGCTTTTATGACAGGGGAGCAGAGTTATAAGTATTATAACGAGTTTATGTGGAAGAGCAGATATGCGGAGTGTATTTCTGTGGATGAGACGATTGAGAGGATGAAGGGGTAAGTGCAGAATGGAAGAAGTTATTAGAAAATATTTTCAATGCTGGCTGGATAAAGATATTGATGCTGTAAAAGAGATTTTCAGCGATGATATTATTTACAGCGAGTGTTATGGTCCGGTGTATAAAGGCATTGGACAGATAATCAGATGGTTTGAAGATTGGAACCGGAAAGGTACTGTTTTGCAGTGGAATATAAAACGTGTGATTGCTTCAGGGAATACAGCTGTTGTGGAATGGTATTTTAAGTGTGACTACGAGGGCAATGTGGATGGTTTTGATGGAGTGACCATTGCCGAGTTTGATGCGGATATGAAGATTTGTGACTTGAAGGAGTTCCAGTCGAAGGCAGAGCATTATTATCCGTATGGGGGATGAGTAATGTGGCTACTTCGTTAAAATGTTTGAGAGGATTAACCATGCTAGAGAAAAATTTTAGAACTACGGATATATATAGGATTGCCGAACAATTTAGATGCGCAATAGTAAGAGCAAAACGTAATGGAGAATTTAATTTTAGGGATCGGATGCACAATTTCCCTGGTGGATGTTGTGATGATGCATGCGATCTTTTGGCATACTATTTGCAACGTGAATATGGTATAACGAGTTGCCAAGGAAATGGTATATATCGCGACGAGGACGCTGATAATACTACAAATCATGCTTGGTTGATAATAGATGACAAAATAATAGTGGATATTACAGGCAGTCAATTTAAGTATTGTGCTGGTTTTTGTGAGGATGTTTATGTTGGGGAAGAAACTGTATTTTATAAGAACTTAGAACGGAAGCAGATATATGCTAATTGCGATATTACAAAAGACGAGAGGCTGTGGAAGGACTATCAAATTATAGAGAAATATATAGAATAGAGTGCAAGAGAATATGTGGCAGGAATGGACGTCAAAGGCGAGAGAATTGCTTGCAAAATGTTATAGCAGATGTTATAACATTTGATAGAGGTGATGATATGATTTTTAGTGAAGCTGTAAAAAAGGTCAGAGAAATTAAAGGGTATAGTCAGGAACAATTGGCACGAGAATTAAATGTAAGTTTTGCAACAATAAACAGATGGGAAAATGGTAAGACGGAGCCAAGCAGATTAGCATTAACTAATTTTATGAAATTTTGTAAGCAGCATGATGTAGATGTGTTAGAAGGGGATGTGAAGTGAAATGATAAGTGTTAATGGAATAAATAATTTGGACTATGATACTATTGCTGTTGATGAAAATTGGAATGATTGTGAAGATACGGAATTAATTATGCATACAATACACGCATATCCAGCGAAATTTCCTGCATTTATGGCATCAAAAGCATTTGCATATGCAAAAAGCGAAGGCGTAAATATTGGTAAAGTAGCAGATATTTTTTGCGGATGCGGAACAGTTGCGTTAGAAGCTAAAAATCATTGTTATCAGTTTTGGGGATGTGATATTAATCCGGTTGCTACGTTAATTGCAAAAGCAAAAAGCAATGATTATGAAAGGTTAATTTTCGAACAATACTATTCACGAATTCTTGAGAAATATGGTGAGATAGAATTAGCTCCAGATGTGTATGAAAAAGCAAATGAGCGATTACGTTATTGGTTTGAAGAAAAAACTTTTTGTGAATTACTGAAAATATATATGGCAATAGGCGACGTTGTTATTGAAGAAACATATTTAGAAGCGTTTAGATGTATTTTTTCATCTATTTTAAAAGCAGCATCTAAATGGTTAAATAAATCGATTAAACCCCAAGTTGATCCGAGTAAGCAGGAAATCAATGTCTTAAAAAAATTTCAATCACAGTGTTGTAAATTTATTAGGGCAATAAATGAGATAGAAGAAACAGATACCAACATTGAGATTAATTGTGAAAATTTTCTTGATGGTGATAATTTACCACATGTGGATTTGATTGTGACAAGCCCGCCATATGTAACCTCATATGAGTATGCTGACTTGCATCAATTGTCCTCTTTATGGTTAGGATATGTAGACGATTATAGAGAATTACGCAAAGGTTCGATTGGAAGCGTATATAATAGTAATGATTTCATAATAGATTTTAATAAACTAAATGAAACAGGAAAAAGTATTGTAAAATCATTACAGAAAAGTGCTAAAGCCGTATCAAAAATAAAATCTGTTGCTAGATATTTTGTTGATATGCAAGATGCAGTAGAAAAGTGTAGCCGAATGTTGAATGATAACGGAATGGTCTTTTTTGTAGTGGGAGATACTGAATATAAAGGTGTGAAAATACAGAATTCAAAACATTTGATAGAGGCAATGGAGAGTAATGGGTATAGAGATATAAAAATTGCAAAAAGGACTATATCTAAGGGGATTTGTGTTCCATATAGGGACGAGAAGGGCAAATTTTCTACAGATAAATCTAAGAGAAAAGTGTATCATGAAGAATTTATAATTAGTGGAAGGAGGTAAAGTATGGATAAGATTTTAAAGATTCGTCCATATGCGCGTCTGATTACCATGTTAGGTGATCAATTAATTAAGAATGAAAGAATTGCTTTGGTAGAATTAATTAAAAATGCTTATGATGCAGATGCGGAATGGGTGAAGGTTAGTTTTCTAAATTTTAATGATGACTTTACTGTTAATTCTGATTCTAAAATTGTAATTGAAGATGATGGAAATGGGATGAGTGAGCAAATTATTGAAAAACATTGGTTAAATCCTGCTACTCCAGAAAAGAAGAAAAGGAAAAAAAATAAAGAAACTACTGACAAAGGTAGAATTCTACAAGGCGAAAAGGGAATTGGAAGATTTGCAATATTTAAACTTGGAAAAAAAATAAAAATATGTACCCGAAGACAAGTATGGGATCCTAATGAGCAAAAGTTTATTGAAGAAGGGGAGGATGTTGAAAATATAGTTGAGTATGATTTTTCTGCATATGACGAAGAGTTTTTACAGAAAAATGGAGAAGATACGGAATTATTTATTGATAATTTGGAGGTTGTGTTTCGTCAAAGAGTTCCACAAACTATTATAAAGAAAGAGGTTGAACTGGGGGGCGTTATAAGACAGAGGAAAGCACATGGTACGATTATTGAAATATCAAATTTAAAAACAAATTGGACTGAAAATAGGGTAATTCAAATACAAAAGGAAATAGGGAAATTACAACCTATCTTTACAGAAGAGCAAAAAGAAGATTTTCGGGTGTGGCTATATAAGGACACACAGGTACATAGAAGTAATGAACTTTATAGAGAAAAGCTGTTAAATTGTTTAACTAATAAGGCTGTTTTTAAAATTACGAATGGTCATTATTGTGAAAATGAAAAAAGATTTACATTCGACTTGAATGGAGAAACAAAAAATCTATTTTTCCAAGATTTAGTGGGAATTGAAGTATTTAAAAAATATTTTAAAGATGTAAATTACTCGACTGAATGTGGTGATTTTAAGTTTCAATTTTACATATTTGATTTCAAGGCAAAAGATACAAAATATATTTTGGATGATGAGGAAGGCAAAATTGTTAAAGAACATAGAATATATCTTTATCGTGACCAAGTACGGGTATTACCTTATGGAGATCCAGATGATGATTGGTTAAGAATTGATATGATACGTGGTACTAAAAGTGCTGGTATGTTTTTGAGTAATGATCAAGTAGTAGGGTGTATAGATATATCTCAAAAGAATAATCCATTATTAAAAGATAAGACTAACCGAGAAGGATTAATTGATGAAGGGAGAGCATTAGAAGATTTCATAAATTTACTTCAAGTTTTTTTGAGATATTTTAGACAGATTGTGTATGCACAATATTTGATAGATAAGAAGAAAAGGGCAGAATTTGCTAATTTAATGACAGGCAAACCGTTGGAAATTATTGAGGATGTTAAGAAATCCACATCACAAGATGCAAATACACAGAAATTACTGGCATCATTTGAAAAGAGTTATCAATACGAAAAGGAAGTGTATGCTGATAGAATAAGAAAAACTGAAAATTTGGCTGCTGTAGGACTATCTGTAGAAACAGCATCACACGATGTGATGATTGTATTAAAGAAGTCATTAACACAGATTCATCAGATTATTGATGATTTGAAGTTAGAGGGTGAAGTAAATAAGGATAAATTGTTAGAGCAAATGATTTCTTTGGAAGGTAGTATGAATTTGGTCAATACACAAATGAAAGATATTAGATTACTATTTCCTTCTGCTAAAGCAAAGGCGAAAGGAGTTTCTGTTTTAGAAGTATTAGAGAAAGTTAATCGAATATACATGAGACCATTTGAAAAAAGCCAAATAGAGATTATACAAACAGTATTAAGTGGGGACTTGATAATAAAGGCTACAGAAGCGGTATTATTGCAAGTGTTTATTAATTTATATGACAATGCATTGTATTGGCTCAAGACCATTTCTACAGAGAGAAAGATACAAATATGTATTAATGCCGAAGAACGCATGATTATTTTTTCAGACAATGGTCCGGGAATTAAAAAAGAATCGATGCCATATGTATTTGAGGCTTTTTATTCCGAAAAAGCGGAAGATGGAAGAGGATTAGGGTTATATATTGCTCAACAACTTCTAAATAGATACAATTATAATATTGGTGTGCTATGTGATGAAGATGCAAAAATATTATCTGGGGCAAATTTTTGCATTAAATACATGGAGGAGGAATAGTAGTGGATGTAAAAAAACTTTTTTCGGGAATAGCGGTTATTATAGACAACGAGGTAGATAAAAAGGATGCACCTATTTATAAAATTAGAACTGCTATTACAGATAGCAATATTCCTGTTGTTACATATAATGATATACCAGCTAATGAAACAATAGAGTCGTTAAGGAATGCGTCCTTTATTATTTTAGATTGGAATTTTTTTGATGTTCCTATTGCGGCAATCGATGAGGAACGCATGGTGTTGGTAGGGCAAACTGAATTAGAAAAAGAGAAAAAAGAAAGTTTGATTGATTTTATTAGACTATTACTAGATAAGTTGTTTGTCCCTATTTTTATATTTTCAGGAGTAGATATTAACGAAGTAGAAGATGCTTTATGCGAAAAGGGACTCTATGTTAAAGGAAAGGCAAATAGGATATTTGTAAAATCTAAAACGGATGTAGAATCTGAAGAGCATTTGTTTCAATGTATTGAAGAATGGCTCAAGGAAATGCCCTCAATATATGCCATGAAGGAGTGGGATATTATTTTTCAAACGACTAAGAATAGTATGTTTAAAGAATGGTATCACTATGCACCGCAATGGGTTACGGTTATTTGGAATATGTTGAAAGTAGATAGTTGTGAAGTGCACGATGAATTTGGACAGTTTTTAACTAGAAATGTAGCAAACAGAGTTGCTGAGTTTTCTTTTGATGAAACTCTTTTTGAAATGGAAGGAAAGAGTAGCGTAGAAGAGATAAAGAAAGTGATTGAACGGGAACGCTACATAGAATATAGAGAGAACGTACCGGAACAAGCATATACAGGAGATCTATTTAAAGATTCAAAACATTATTATTTAAACATTAGAGCACAGTGCGATTTGTCAAGAAAAGATGATACGGTTAATTTATATTTGATCAAGGGGAAGGCATTAAAAGATAAAGATATTACTGTAGAAGATATTCATTTCGTAAGTGAGGGGCAATTAAAGTTTCCGAATAAAACTTATACGTTGGAAGAAATTCAACAAATGTGTAGTAGTGCATCAGATGAAATAAATGGGTCGACTGAAAAACTGCAACAATTAAATAAGCAATTTAGAAAGTATAGGAATTTAGTATTTTTTAATCAAGGAGAATTGTTAGAGAGAAAACCAGAGATTATTTTAGCATGTGTAGATGGTGGTAAGATTATCAAATTTGAAATAGATTTAATAGTTATGTCATTTGCGGAGCTAAAGGATAAGAGAATAGGAAGAGTTTTGCCGCCATATATAACAAGGATCCAGCAAAAGTGTTCTCAGCATATAATTCGTGAGGGAACTATGCCTATTCCAAGAGAAATATTTAGTAATTTTGACGAGTAATGATAGAGTGAGGATATTCTATACATACCCTCTGAAAAAATACTTAACAGAGGGTATGCGAATGAAATTATGAATTTAGAAAGGCTCTAAACTATCCTCCGCATCCACCCATGCCTGCATCTCGCCATCAAGAGCAAGCCGGGTATATTCCAATGGATTATCAATTGCCAGAGCATTCAAGCACCGTTGGGAATTAGGTGTGGTCCGTATCCCGGATTCTGCCTGATTGCAGTCAATCCGGAGAATGTAGCCGTCATAGTGGTTAATGTCGATGCTGTTGTGCATCGGGTTGTATCTTGCGTGTATCAATTTCATTGTTATCAGTCCTTTCATTTAAATTGGAGGTAAAAAGCCCATGGGCTTATTTTGGACTTGAAAAACTTTCGAAATAGATATAATAATCACAAAATGCACCATTTTATAAAATGAAACATCAATAGAAATATTCAGAACAATACAATTCGTGATATTAACAGTTGTGTTGCTACAATCATCGAGTAATCTTTGATAGATCTAGAGAAATTGGATTTTATGGGGCTTTCCGATATTGTACTGATGTTTCCGGCAGGAATTTTTTACCTGCTGATCCGCGATCTTCTGGAGAATAAATTAGATAGCAGCAGAATTATAATTTATGTGACAGGAAGCATTGTTGTACTTTTAGCGGTTGTGGTAACACAGCATGTACAATATAATGCCACCTTTCTTTCCACCTATAAAGAGAGCGGTGTCCGAAGAACTGCTATAGCGGAAAAATTAAGAAAACTTCCGCTTTCCTATTTCGGGAAAAAGGATCTGAGTGATCTGACTACAAATATTATGTCTGACTGTGCAAGAATGGAAACGGCTTCAAGTCATTGGATTCCGGAACTGATAGGTTCTATTATAGCAACATTTATCATAGACATCAGTCTGTTTGCGCTTTTTGACTGGAGTCTTGCACTTGCCAGTTTCTGGGTAATTCCGGTTTCGTTTCTGGTTTTAATGACTTCTTCCGGTGCACAGAAGAAAGCGGTAAAGAAAAATGTGGAAGTACAACTGAGCTTAAGTGACGGAATTCAGGAATGTCTGGAATCTGTTCGGGATCTTAGGGCAAATCATGCCGAAGAAAGATACATGGAGGGGAAGAAGGAACACCGGAGGAGTTAATGAGCACCAACGGAATCTACCGGCATATGACAAATCTTCAGATGTAGAGCACCGGATGGAAAATACAATAAGAATCAATGAAAGCTTTTCGGAATAGAGGCTGCAATATTGCCGTCTACAGGTCGGGCAAACGCAGCCTGGTCATCCGATGGACTTTGTTGGAATTATTTTTTCTTTTTTACAATCCCGATTCCGATCAGTAAAGCACTGATGAGAATTCCGGCGACAAGAAGGATGACATACACGTTGGCATTTACGTTGAGATCTGTCGTCCAGGTGGAAAAATTCGCATGGCGGATGGTAAGCTGTCTGGTATCATACAGAAGATAACTGCAAACATCATTGGAGAAGGTAATCCATATACTGCAAAGAAGTGTACACAGACCGCCTTTGATAAAACCATTGACCGGGAGATAGCGAATTATGAGGAAAAAGAGCCATACACCGATCATCAGGACTGTTGCCACAATGCATCCGGTTTTCAGACTGCCTGATCCGGAACGGTAAGATACGGTACATATGGTCAGGTAGAGCCAAAGCGTATCCCAGATCATGATAATAAGGGCTTTTTTATCGGATAATACAGGCGGTAATGTCATTTCGCGTATCACCAGAGGGAAAAATACAACGGAAAGTCCGAATACAGTCGGAACGGACCAGAAGAAAAATTCTCCTCCGCCATTCATGGCATTTACAAAAAATAAAATCAGCAGCAGGGCACCGACACCACATAAAATACATTTCATCAGCCGTTTCTGGGAAGAAATAAGCGGAACAACAGTGAGTGCTGCGACAAGCATCATGGAAGCGGTTACGACAGAGAATACGCCGAGTCCGCTGCCGCCGGCCATGGATACAATAAAGGTAATAAGGATCGGAACAAGCAGCAGGGCGGCAATGACTATACCGGCTTTGTATGCCAGGTTCCGTTCTTTTTTGGCATGCCGTTCCAGAATTTCGAGGGATTCGGTTTCAATTACGTTGTCAATGGTATGATTGGCTAAATCTTCGTAAATTTTTTCGCAGTCAGCGCAGTCAGCAAGATGCTGTCTGACCAGTTCACAGCTGGCAGGACTGCATGCATGGTCGTAATATAATGGCAGGAGATCCTGCACAATGTCACATTCGTTTGGATTATGATTCATGGTGGTCCATCCTTTCTTTAATTTTTAATCTTGCCCTGTGATAAGTAACTCTCGCCCAATTTTCTGTTTTCCCGAAGATTATTCCGATTTGTGAAAAGGATAATTCTCCGAAAACTCTTAGCTGAAAGACTTCTTTATAAGGTTCTTTAAGTTCATGAAGTACGAGATGAATCTGCAGCGCAGAGTCCTGATCCGCAATATGGTTTGCAATATCATCGGATGTTTCCGCAGCAGATGCATCGAAACAGGCATATTTTTGATTTTTGCGGCATTCATCAACTGCAAGGTTTTTGGCTATGCTGCACAGCCATGTGAATTCACGGGATTTCCCTTTATAGCCGTGTCGGGCAGTCAGCGCTTTATAAAACGTATTTTGTGTGATTTCTTCCGCCAGGGACTGATTTTTGACGATTGTCATCACGTAAGAGTAAACCTGCAGGTAATAGGAATTGTACAATTTTTCATAATTCAGAACCGGTCACCTCCTTTTTACACAGATTAGACGGCGAAAAGATGGTTTCGTTACAAACTTTTCCAAATTATTTTATAATATTTTTCATGGATTTAACAGGAAAGAATTTCAAGTGTCTATGTTTTAAGGTTAAGTTAAGGAAAACATCATAAGAAAATAATATGACAATTTTTAAAAAGTATATTACAATAAAAAGGTAGCAGGAGTAGTTAACAGAAAGGGGATTTTTATGGAAAATCTGATACCGTATCTTGTCCCGGCGGTTATTGTGGTGATCGTTGTATTGCTGTTATTGCTGGGATATGTGAAAGCACCACCGGATATGGCATACATTATTTCTGGTGTGAAAAAGAAATCAAAAGTTGTCATTGGAAAGGCAAGTATAAGGATTCCGTTTTTTGAGCGTCTGGATAAACTGAATCTGCGTCTGATTCCGATTGATGTCAAGACGAGTAACGCCGTACCGACAGCGGATTACATCAATATCAATGTGGATGCCACGGTCAATGTCAAGATCAGTAATGATCCGGAGAAACTGCGTCTGGCAGCAGAGAACTTTCTGAATAAAAATACAGAGTACATAGCAAGTGTGGCACGTGAAGTGCTTGAAGGTAATGTGCGTGAGATTGTTGGTAAGATGCGGCTGGAGGAAATGGTTTCCGACCGTCAGAAATTTGCCAACCTTGTCAAAGAAAATGCGGAGCCGGATCTGGCAGCGATGGGACTGGATATCATCAGTTTCAATGTGCAGAATTTCGTTGATGGAAATGATGTCATTGAAAATCTCGGTATCGACAATATTGTAAAGATTAAGAAATCTGCAGCCATCGCAAAAGCTGAGAGTGAGAGAGATATTAAAGTTGCACAGGCAGCAGCGGATAAAGAATCCAATGATGCGGCAGTGGAAGCGCAGACAGAGATTGCGAAGAAACAGAATGAACTGGCAATCAAAAAATCAGAACTTCAGATGGAAGCCGATACAAAGAAGGCGATGGCAGATGCCGCTTACGAAATCCAGAAAGAGGAACAACGTAAGACCATCGAAGTTACCACGGCAAATGCAGATATTGCAAAGCAGGAGCGTGAAATTGAGTTAAAGCAGAAGCAGGTTGCCGTTACGGAGCAGTCGCTGGAGGCAGAAGTAAAGAAGAAAGCCGAGGCAGAAAAATATGCAGCCCAGCAGCGCGCGGAAGCAGAACTTTATCAGCGTCAGAAGGACGCAGAGGCAAAGCAGTTTGAGGCACAGCGGGAAGCGGAAGCGCAGAAGGCACAGGCAGAAGCCATGCGTTTTGCAAGAGAGCAGGAAGCAGCCGGTATCCGGGCAGTCGGTGAGGCAGAGGCATCTGCGATTCAGGCAAAAGGTATTGCGGAAGCAGAAGCCATGGAAAAGAAGGCAGAAGCATATGCGAAGTATAATAAGGCTGCAGTAGCGGAAATGATGATCAAGGTACTTCCGGATATTGCCGGAAAAGTTGCAGAACCGCTCGGTCAGATTGACAAGATCACAATCATTGGCGGTGGCGAAGGCGGCAGCAATGGGGTGGATCAGATTGCCGGAAATGTGCCGGTGGTCATGGCAAAAGTCTTTGAGAGCATGAAAGAAGCAACCGGAATTGATCTGGCAGATATTATCAACGCAGAGTCTTACGATGCGAAGGTAAACCGCAATGTGAATGTATCGGGACTTGATTCCGTGAACTTTGTAGTAAAGGATGACGGAACAAAGGTTACGATGGCAAAAGTGGAGCCGCAGAATAGTACAAAACCGGTAAGTACAGATGTACCGGAATCCGGAGAACAGGGATAAAACCAAAAGAAAGAGAACAGTGTCAGATGATAAATCGGGGCACTGTTCTCTTTTTGTCGGCGATGATTCATGCGAAATGTTTAAATAATAGGTGCAATTCGGAAAATTTTTCGTTATACTAAATATATGAAGATGAGGAAATGAAAGATAATCATACGCTCCCGACCGATGAGGGATTACAGGGAAATGAAAAAATTGAAACAGCAATCGCAGCATTACAGCAGGAAGCAACGGAAGAAGAGGTAAAAGGTTCAGGAAGTGTTATGTCTACGTTTTTGGCAGATATGTATCAGCTTTTTACGCGGCACTTCCTGTGGATGAAATCATAGGAATAAAGGAGAGACCACGTGGGCAGAAAAAAAGAGCAGGAACATAAAACTTTAGCCCGTTGGATCATTGATAAAACCAATACCGATCATTACAGGGCGGGGATGCTCAGTGGATGGAAACATCCGTATATTGATGCGGATGTTATGGAAATAGTGGGTGGAAGAAAACAGCTTTTGGATCAGGCAAATATTCTTGAAAATGAGACAAATGCGGGAAAGATGGGGAAGTTTAAGCCCGATTGGAAAGATGTAAAAACAAGTATTAAGAAAATTGATTATGATGTTGCGATTATTCCGGAATTGTGTGAAAGGGAACAAATCGAAGATCCAAGGGAAAGGCAGCTTCGTCTCATTGCCCGTGTGGAAAAATGGCGGAGAAAAGGACAGGATTGTGCATGGTTGTGCTCCTACTATGATGATTTATTGGATCTGTTGAACAGAGGCAAAGAGCAGAAAGAACTGGAAGATGAAACCTTTTTTGTATGTATAGATGCAGTTGCACATCAAAAGGAACACGTCTGGAAACGGGTGTTCAGTGCGCGTGTCCTTCACAATTCCAAATGTTTCCAAAAAAATTATGAGGATAGAATACTGTCTGTTTTAAAAGAAAAATCCCCATTTTATATAGAGGAAATGAGTGATGATGAACTGCTGGATGCGCATAATATTCATTCTTATGCGCAGACGCTTGAGTGGAAAGGCACACTGCAGTATATTATAAATGATGAAAAAGTAATTGATTCTTCATCACAGATTTATGGAACGATTATAAATACACAGACAATGGAACATGCAAGGGCGTATGCCCTGTCAGGTTGCAAAAGAATCATGACAATTGAAAATAAAGCAAACTATGAGGACATGTCTTATAGAAAAGATACTCTTTATATATTTTGTCATGGTTTTTTCTCTCCAAAGGAAGTTCGGTTTTTGAAGACGATTTGTGATCTGGTTTCTGAGGAATGTGAATTTTATCATTGGGGAGATCTGGATTATGGAGGAATCTGTATTTTCCAGTTTATTAAGGCGCAGGTATTCCCAAAACTTCTTCCATATAAAATGAGTCAGGAGGATTTTGAATTAGCAGTCAGGGAGGATGCAGGTATTTTATTAAAGGAAGATACCAGAAATAAGCTGATAAGGAAAAATGCAGGACTACTGGAACCATTAAAGGAAGCAATACTTAAGTCAGGTCTGACGATAGAACAGGAACGGCTGTTGTAGAAAATAAAGAGGAAATTCATTCATGATTTTAAAAAAGAAAATTCCAAAGGAATTTTATAAACTATTTCGCACGAAAAACCGTGATGCATATATGCAGTTTCTTGTGGCAATTTATGAGGAAAATAATGAAGTGTATACAGCACTTGGATTGACGATAGAGGAATGCCGTGTGATTATTGCAGATACAATTGCAAAGGCAAGGATTATCTGGGAGGATGAGGAAATAGAAGAAGAGGACGAGACGGATACCTTATTTCCGGAAGATTCGCCGTCTGGCATATTGAATACCTTGATTCGGTGGGGATGGTTAAAAAGCGATTTTGATGAAAAGTTAAATACGTATATTATTTCTTTCCCGGAATACAGCCAGCTGTTTACGGAATTGTTTCAGAAGCTTCAGACAGAAGATGACAGCCGGGAGAGGGAAAGTATCCTTTCGATTTACAGTGCTTTGTTTACGTATCATTCGGATACAGAAAAAAATAATGATATTTTAAAAAACGCACTCCAGACGTCCAGACGGCTGGGGCAGCTTCTTTCCAATATGCAGGATGGAATGCGTTCCTATTTTGAGGAATTGTCGCAGAAAAAAAATTTTATTGGAATTCAGAAAGTTCTGGTAGAGGAAATTAACAACAGTGACAGTAAAAAATATGCAATTCTTACGACAACAGACAGCTTTTACCGTTATAAGGAAGCAGTTAAAGAACTGGTCAGCCAGATTCTTCGCGAAAATGACCAAAAAAGGGAACAGCTTGTAAAAGAGCGTACCGGACTTGTGGAGGGAACTGTTACCAGCAAAAGAAACCAGTATCGTCTGGAATATTGTGAAAGTGCCAGTCAGCTTGTGTATCAGGTGGAGCGGGAATTTGATCTGATCGAAAAAAAATATAACAAGCTGATCGAACAGAAAACTGTCTTTGCCAAGCGTGCACTGGCACGAATCCATTATATTCTGCAGGAAGGCTCTTCGGATGAAGATCACATTGTAAAGTTAATTAATTTGTTGGATCATCATGCAAACAGCCCACAGGTGTTAGAACAAATGCGTGACCGGATCAGAGTGGGAACACAGTTTAAGAATATAACCGATAGAAGTTTTTACAACCGGAAAAATGCGGAGGATGCAGGATTTCACCCGATTGCGATGGAAAAGCACAATGAGGAGACTCAGATGACCGATTTTGTACCAAAGCCGCTTTATACGAAAAAACAGTTGCAGGAATTCAGGCAGAAAAATATCGTGGACGGCAGATTTGTCACGGATGAACAGACGATTCAGTCCGTAGAAGATCTGGAAAAACTGCTGTTTTTGTGGCAGGAGGAAACGGATGATACGAAACAGGAGGAAACGGTGCATATTGATGGAGAATTAAAAGGAGAATATGGATTTGTTTTTTCAAAACTGGTGATTGACGCAAAAAAAGGAGAGAAAAAATAAATGTTAGAATACATGGAAAACATCTCGCAGAGTGAGGCGGAAAATATTAGAAAAACCATACAGGATCTGTTTCGCCAGACCTGTATTTTGCAGACAAAGTGTGATCCGGTTACTCTGATCCAGAAGGATAATCCTCACTATCAGGTATGTGCGAGAAATCGGGAATTTATTGCAGATTATCTGCAGGTGCTTGACTGTGAACTGGTTCATGATCCGCAGGAACATATTTTCCGGATTACAGGAGATGGCGTGCTGACGGAGCGTATGACACTTTTAACAACGAAACTGGTGATCCTTATGAAATTGATTTATCGGGATAAAATTATGGGAGAAGGACTACATGCCACGACAACCAGTCTTGCGGAGATCCGAAGATATGGAAAGGAAACAAACCTGATTACGCGCAGACTGACCGCTCAGGAGTGGCAGGAGGCATTGATTCTGATGAAAACACACCAGATGATCGAACTGCCAAGTGCCATTGGAAATCTCGAAGACGATTCCCCGATTTATATTTACAGTACCATTAATATTTTCTGTTCGGCGGCAGATATCAATGAGCTGGTTGAAATGTTCAAAGGAGAAACCGGGGAAACGGAAGAACAAAAGGAAGCAGAGTATTCGGAAAAGACGCAGGATCAGTGGGAAACACAAGACGAAATGAGGAGTGAATAAATTGAGTCAGGCAAAAAAAGTTTTTACAAGGATGTGCCTTAACAACTGGGGAGGCATTGATCATAAGGTACTGGAGTTTCATGAATATGTGAATTTGTTCAGTGGAAAAAGCGGATCTGGAAAATCGACAGTGATGGATGCCATCCAGGTCATTTTGTATGGAAGTTTCTCACCGAGTTTTCTGAATAAAGCAGCGGATGATGCAAAAAATCGCAGAAGTGTGTTAAGTTATCTGCGCGGAGAACAAAAAGACGGATCTGCCAATCGTAAAGACTGTGATTTCTGTTCCGTAATTGCTCTGGAAATTGAAGATACCGGAACCCATATTATAACCTGTATTGGAATTGCGTTTGAAGTAAGAAAATCAGATTCTGAGATTAAAAAATTTGTGTATTTCAGTCACTCCGGGAAAATGCCGGAGTCTGAATATCTGACGGAACAGGGCGTCTGCTATTCCAATCAGGAGATCAAAAAGCTGGTCAGTGCCAGAACAAAATCCGATGACAACCGCGGAAAGGGAGAAGTCAACCGCATTTATGGTTCCAAAGAGGCATACCTGGGAACTCTGTATGATGTGATTCTCGGGTATATTGATCAGAACCGTTTTATCACGATGGAAAAAAGTGCAATTGCCCTGAAAATGACCAATGGAACGGGACAGTTTATTCGTGATTATATGTTTCCGAAGAACACTTCCAATACCATTGCCACGATTAGTGAACAATTGGATTCTTACCGGCAGATCAAAGAAAAAATAGAAGATCTGCGGAAGCGGATTGAGCTGTTATCTGAAATTCAGGCATCAGGAAAGGAACTGGTGCGTCTGCAGACGGATATCGTCCGGGCAGAAGCCATGATACGCTGCATCGGTATTGAAGATTTGCGGGCAAGGATTCAGGCAGCAGAAGACGACAAAAGGAATCTTGCAGAAAAACAGGAACAATGCAAGAAAAAAGTGCAGGAACTTTCTGCCTCGCGGGAGGAAGCACAGCAGAAATTGATACAGGTCAGTGCCGATTTAAAAGCCAGCGATTTAGGGGGAAAACAGCAGCAGTACGAGGAATTAGATGAGCGCAGCAGGATGCTGGCAGATAATACCAGACAGTGGCAAAAGATCCTTCAGGGAATGAAAAACTGGGAAGAAGACGATGTGATCACGGATTATATCAGCAATCCGGTACTCAACATGATTGCTGAATTAAACCAGGGAAGGGTGACAGAAGAACTGTGCCAGAATCTGCATCTGAAAATTGAATCGGCCAAGCAAAATATCGAGGATGAAGTGGAGGATTACAGAGATCAGAGACGTGAGATTGGAAAACAGCTAAAAGAAAAAAAGCGGCTGGTAGATGATATGAAACATGACCGCAAACCATATGATGAGAATTTGCGGTCAGCAAGAAGTGCACTATCCCAGCAATTAAGTGACCGCTATGGGCAGACGGTGAAAGTACAGATTTTTGCAGATCTTTTCGATGTGCAGGAGGAAGAATGGAAGAATGCGATTGAAGGTCGCATGGGAAGGCTGAAACATTCCCTGATTACAGAGCCACAGTATGCACATGAGGCAGCAGTCCTGTTTCGCAATATGAAGCAATATGAAAATGTTGATTTGATTAATTCCAAAGCGATTGCAGACAGTAAGCCTGATTGTATGGAAGGGTCATTGTATGAAGCGGTAAAAACGCAAGAGGCTTATGTGGATGTATGTCTCAAGCGATATCTGGGACATATCATCAAGTGCCGGTCGGTGGAAGAACTGGAACAGGTAAGAGATGGAGTGACGCCGGACTGTTATTCGTACAGCAATTTTATTTTCCGGCATCTGAAGAAAAAAGATTATACGACGCGGGCGTGTATTGGGCGACGGGTTTCCAAAGCGCGTCTTGCAGAATATGAAAAAGATGTTGAGGAGTTAAGCCGGCAGGAGATGCAGCTGGATGATCTATTGCGCAGACTAAAAGAGGCAAGAGATTTTGAATGTCTGAAAGATGAGCCATCTCATTATGTAAAGCTGTCGCGGGCAGGGGAGGAACTTGCAAGAGTAAACAAAAAGAAGATGGAACTGGAAGAAACCATCCGTTCGCTGCGCGAGGGGGCGTACAAAGAACTGGAAGAAAAGGAACAGTCTTTGCAAAAGCAGGTGAAAATGGTCCAGGAGGAGCTTGATCAGACACAGGGAGAGCTTGCACGCTTAGGCAGCCGCATAGGAGAACTTTCCGGAGAGAACGAAAGCCGCAGGCAGCAGCTTGAAGAAAAATTACAGGGATACGTCCCGAATGAAGCGTTAGAGCAGGAAGTCTGGGAACTGTTAAAGAAACAATCCGGACAGGCGGTTATAAACAGGAAGAAAGCGCAGGTCGCAGATTTAGAAGAAAAAGAACAGGCACAGGCAGAAACGCTGCGGGCAGCGCGAAATCGATATATTTTTGCGTATCCGGCAGGTCCTTTTAATGGAGCGGAAACTTCCAACGAGGCCTACGAAAAACTGCTTGAAAAATATCTGACTGATTTTGAACCGGCCTACGAAGAAGAATTTGAAAAAAAGTGTGCATCCATCTATAAGAGTCTCCGGGAGAATGTCATTGCAACAATTCACGGAGATATCAAAGCAGCCAAACGGCACGCATATGAGATCAACCGCCTGCTGCGGGAAACCAATTTCTCAGACAGCACGTACCAGATTAAAATTGAACCGGCCAAAAATGAAAACGGACAGTTCTTTGATATGCTCATGGCAGAGGAACTCGACAGCAAGAATCTGGACAATGCAGGAATTGACGGTCAGATCAGTTTCGGAGAAGATGCATTTTATCAGAAATATGAGCAGAAGATCAAACTTCTGACCGACAAGTTTATGCCACCAAAAGACGAGGATGAGCATTTGCGGGCACAGAAGCGCAAAGAAATGGAACAGTACGCAGACTACAGAAATTATCTGTCATTCAGCATGTTTGAACAGGTAACCGATGAACATGGAAATGTGATCCGGGAAAACTTTGTCGATGATATGGCGGGCAGGGATTCCGGTGGTGAGGGACAAAATCCAAAGTATGTAGCACTGCTTGCTGGATTTGCCATGCTGTATATGCAGCAGAGTAAGCGGGATTCCAAAATTAAGCTGGTACTGCTGGATGAGGCGTTTTCCAAAATGGATCAGGAGAGGAGCGCAGTCTGTCTGAAATATGCCAGAAAGATGGATCTGCAGCTGATTGTCTGTGTGCCGGATGAGCGTTTGCAGTCTCTGATCCGGAATGTGGACTGTGTATATGGATTCCGTCGGTTTAAAAACCGGATTTCCATGATGCATATTGATAAGGGGCAGTATCTGGAAATGATGGAAGGATAAAATTGGATAGTTGATTTTATTACCTCTGTAGTGGTACGATAATTTTATTGAAGAATACATACAAAAGAGGAGCATGGTTTTATGAAAAAAAGGTTTTATTGTCTGCTTGCAGCAGTACTTATGGCAGGTGCCTGTATCTGCGTACCGGTGGCAGAAGTGAAAGCAGAAGATGGTTAAAACAATGTGATTTCACTTACTCCGGATGTTGTAGGCAAAACGACAGTTACCATTACAATTAATAACAAAACATTTCAGGTAAATATTAATACCCTTGGTGTGGATGTACCAAACTCGCTGCTGCTTTCTACAAAGCAGAAAAAACAGATTACGGTAAAGGGGATAAATGGAATCAAATGGAATTCTTCCAATTCATCGGTTGTCAGTGTATCTAAAAATGGAACGATTTATGCCAAAAAGACAGGAAATGCAGTTTTAATGGGAACATTGGGAGATTTGCAATTGGGATGTGCAGTTTCGGTTGTTACCCCGGCAAGAAAGCGTACGGTCCAGAAAGCTATTTAGATTGCAAAGACCTGTACATACAGCCAGCCAAAGCGTATGCAGGAAAAATTTTACGACTGCAGTTCTCTGGTGTGGAAATCTTATCATAAGAATGGTGTAAATTTTGGAATGGCATATTATGCACCGGTTGCGGCAGATATGGGAAAATGGTGTGCACAGCATAAGAAACTTGTCAGCGGAGGTCTGAGTCAGGCAAATATACAAAATATGAAATTGAATCCGGGGGATGTGATGTTTGAAACCGGACAGAAAAATGGAAGATATAAGGGGATCTATCATGTAGAAATGATTACTGGTTATATATTCTATGGATTTGATGGGAATGGAAAGGCAGAACTTGGAATTCAGTGGGCAACTGGAGATGAAAAATATTACCCAATGGGGCAGATGGTAGGCAGGCCGTAAAGGTCTGTCTTTTTTTGTCGGAATATGTTACAATGCAAAAAAATGAGAAAGAGGGAGAAAAGGATGTTTCAGTCACTTGAATATAAACACCCGAAATTTTATCAGGTATTCCGCCTGTTTATTGTGTTTTTTGCTTCACTTTTGTATGCGTGGAATCTGCGCTGTTTTGCCAAAACGGCAGGCCTGTTTCCGGGAGGATTTTCCGGATTGTCGCTTTTACTACAGCAGATCGGGTTAGATTTTATCCATGTCAGTATACCGTTTTCGGTGTTTAACATCGGACTGAATCTGGTTCCTACTTACATTGCATATAAATTTATCGGGAAAAAATTTACTCTGTATTCTATTATTGTTATTGTACTGACGAGTATTTTTACAGATATGCTTCCGGCGTATGTGTTTACAAAGGATGTGCTGCTGATCAGTGTGTTTGGTGGACTGATCAATGGATTTGCCATCAGTCTGTGTTTAAATGTCGGCACCACCACGGGTGGCACCGACTTTATCAGCATCTTTTTATCACAGCAGAAGGGCATTGATGCATGGAATTATATTCTGGCAGGAAATGTGCTCATGCTTGTAGTTGCAGGTGCCCTGTTCGGCTGGTCGATTGCGTTGTACTCGATTATTTACCAGTTCTGCAGCACGCAGATCATTCAGGCACTGTACAAGCGTTACCAGAAGGAAACGATGTTTATTATTTCTGATAAATCCAATGAAATCTATCGTGCCATCCGGGAACGGACCAACCATGATGCAACGTTATTCCAGGGAATCGGGTGTTATGAGGAAAAGCAAAAGACCCTGATTTATTCCGTCATTAATTCCGAGGCAAAAAGGGAGCTGCTTCCGCTTATCCGTCAGATTGATCCCCATGCTTTTATCAATGTTGTGCGGACAGAAGAACTTGCGGGGCGTTTTCATGATATTCCGCATGATTAAAAGCTTTATGCAGATTCAATCTCATAAGTAAAGCCGGCATCCTCGATGGTTTTGATGGTATCCTGGATGCCCTGTCCACCGGCGGTCAGATAACCGGAGGCGAAGATGGAATCGACGACACTTAAAAGCTTTTTTTCTTCTCCTTTGAAATATACCTCACGACCGGCAGCACAGCGTATATCTGACTGTGGAACCATCAGTCTTGCAAGGCAGAGGACTTTCATGCAGTATTCTGTGGTCAGACCGGAAATATCTTTATCGCCTAACGGAGTTCCCTTGATCGGAAGCAGAAAATTGATCGGCAGTGCTTCCGGCTGGATCTCACGCAGTTCCATCAGCATATCTACCACATCTTCTTTGCTCTCGCCCATACCGATGATTCCGCCACTGCAGATTTCAAATCCAATCTTCTGCAGCATATGAATATTTTCAACACGCTGGTCAAAGGTGTGGGTGGAGCAGATATGGCTGTAATAGGCGCGGCTGCTGTTTAAGTTGTGGTTGATACGGTCAAGACCGGCATCGTAGAGCATGCGTGCCTGTTTTTCCGTTAAAAATCCAATGGAACAGCACAGATGTGTGCCGGTTTTCTTCATGGCACGGATGCGTTCGGCAAGTTCTTCAATTTCCTCATCTGTAAATTTCATTCCGCTTAAGCCGATACAGTGGCGGCTTAAATGGTGTTCATTGACAAAATCGTTATCCTTGTACAGTTTCTCATCGGAAACCCATTTGTATTTTTCAATATCTGCGGTGGAACGGCAGGATTGTGCACAGTATGCGCAGTCCTGGGAACAGTTGCCGCTGCGGGCATTGGTCAGAATATGGATGCTGACGTGATTTCCTTTATATTTTCTCCGGAGTTTTTCAGCACGGGCGATCAGATCATCCAGCTGATCGTCCGGAGTGTTTAAAATAGAAAGAGCCTCCTCGCGGGAGAGAACCGGATCGTTTTCTTTTGTTGTATGCATTTGCTAAATACCTTCCTTGTGTGTAATTATTAACAATATGCATTCACTTTAGCATGGAAAAAATGAAATGTCAACGATGATGAGCAAACAGGTTGACAATAAAGAGTAAAAAACCCGGAGAATGAAAAAATTCTCCGGATTTGAAGTATTATAATAAAATTTTTGATTTATGCTTTAGTAAGCGGGACCCGTTTATAATAAGAAGAACCCCTGCGGCGATTCCTGTGGCAAGTACACAGATTCCGATCACGAGGCTTGATACGGCTGATGATCCCATTGCTTTATATATTTTCTCGTTCATAAAAACAAACCTCCTTAAATTGACGAAGTTTAATATCTTAATTCATTCTTATTTTAACACAACATCCGTTGACATTGCAACGTGGATTTGCTACAGTTGACAGTGTATAAATTAAATTAGAAAAATAACACGAAAATATATAGTAACTGAGAAAAATCAGGAGGCATAGAGATGGCAAAAATTATATTAACCGGAGATCGCCCGACAGGAAGACTGCATGTGGGACACTATGTAGGATCTCTGCGAAGAAGAGTGGAATTACAGAATTCGGGAGAGTTTGATAAGATTTTTATTATGATTGCGGATGCACAGGCGCTGACCGACAATTTTGATAATCCGGAGAAGGTGCGTCAGAATATCATAGAGGTGGCACTGGATTATTTATCTGCAGGGCTGGATCCAGCGAAATCCACATTGTTTGTCCAGTCACAGATTTCCGAATTGACAGAGCTTACGTTTTTCTATGCCAATCTGGTAACTGTTTCCAGGCTGCAGCGGAATCCGACTGTTAAGTCAGAAATTAAAATGCGCAATTTTGAGACCAGTATTCCGGTCGGATTTTTTACATATCCGATCAGTCAGGCAGCAGATATTACTGCTTTTAAGGCAACGGTTGTACCAGCGGGAGAAGATCAGCTTCCAATGATTGAGCAGACAAGGGAGATTGTCCGTAAATTCAATTCCATTTATGATGAGGTGCTGGTGGAGCCGGATGTGCTGCTTCCGGAGAATGAGGCATGTATGCGTCTGCCGGGAATTGATGGAAAACAGAAGATGAGCAAATCCCTGGGGAACTGTATTTATCTTTCAGATACGGAAAGTGATGTCAAAAAAAAGATTATGAGTATGTACACGGATCCGACACATATTCAGATATCTGATCCGGGACATCTGGAAGGAAACTGTGTATTTACCTATCTGGATGCTTTCAGCAAACCGGAACATTTTGAAGAATATCTTCCGGAATATCATAATCTGGATGAATTAAAGGAACACTATACCAGAGGCGGTCTTGGAGATGTAAAAATCAAAAAATTCCTGAACAACGTCATTCAGGAAGAGCTGGCTCCGATTCGTGCGCGAAGGGCAGAATTTGAGAAAGACATTCCGGCAGTATATGAAATTCTGAAAAAAGGAAGTGATGCAGCGCGTGAAGTTGCAGCACAGACACTTTCTGAAGTAAAACAGGCGATGAAAATCAATTATTTTGATGATGAAGAACTGATTCGTGTACAGAGTGAGAAATATCAGGGTGTATAAAAAGAAAGGATCGGAAAATATGATGATGAAAAAGACAGGACTGCTGGCAGTACTGACAGCAGGAGTACTTTTACTTGCAGGATGCGGTGGGGAAGCAAAGACAATTGATGTGCAGGCTCTTGCAAAATCGCTTGCAACAGAGATTAAATACGACGATACATTAAAGGAACTGACAGCGGATGAAATTTCAATGCTTGTAGATTTACCGGAAGATGTTGATTCTGTTATGTATGCCGGAAGCGGTTCTACGGCAGAAGAGGTAGGTGTTTTTACCGCAAAAGATTCAAATCAGGCAAAAGAAACCATGGAAGATGTCCAGAAATATCTTGATGATCAGGCGGATTCTTTCCAGGATTATGTGCCGGAAGAGACAAAACGGATTGGAAATGCGGTACTGGAGCAGAAAAATCAGTATGTGGTTCTGTGTGTGTCCGGGGATTCGGACCAGGCAAAGGAAATTATAGAAAAGGCGTTTAAATAAAATGGTTTTTAGTAGTTTTGTATTTTTACTTGCATTTTTACCGATCGTATTATTGCTGTACTATCTCTGCCCAGCAAGGCTTAGAAACCTTGTTTTATTGGTTTTCAGTCTGGTCTTTTATGCGTGGGGAGAGCCGGTCTATGTATTAATCATGCTGTTTTCGATTGTATTTGATTATGCGAATGGGCGGTTGATCGAGCACTTTAAAAACAAAAACTGTCCGGGGAAAGCAAAAGCCGCACTGATCGTTGATCTGTGCGGAAACCTTGCCATCCTCGGGTTTTTTAAGTACACGGATTTTGTTATCGGGAGTATCAATTCCATTACAGGGGCAGGGTTGTCGCTGCTGCATATAGCACTTCCGATTGGAATTTCTTTTTATACCTTTCAGACAATGTCTTATACGATTGATGTTTATCGCGGGGAGGTTGCAGCACAGAAAAACATCCTTACATTTGCAACCTATGTAACCCTGTTTCCGCAGCTGATCGCAGGACCGATTGTGCAGTATAAAACGGTGGAAAAAGAACTCATGCACAGAAAAGTCACGCTGGAAGATTTTTCCGAAGGAGCATTTCGTTTTTCCGTGGGTCTGGCAAAGAAAGTGCTTCTGGCAAATCAGATCGGAAGTCTGTGGAATTCCATTTCACAGCTGAATCACATGTCGGTGGCTACGGCATGGCTTGGTGCAATTGCATACAGTTTTCAGATTTATTTTGATTTTTCGGGATATTCGGATATGGCGATCGGACTGGGCAGAATGTTTGGATTCTATTTCCTGGAAAACTTTAATTTCCCGTACATGTCAAAGACAATTACGGAATTCTGGAGACGCTGGCATATTTCTCTAAGTTCCTGGTTCCGTGAATATGTATACATTCCGCTTGGGGGAAACCGTAAGGGTCTGGTACGGCAGCTGTTTAATATTATGGTTGTATGGATGCTGACCGGTCTGTGGCACGGGGCAAACTGGAACTTTGTACTCTGGGGTGTGTATTATGGTGTGCTTCTCATGATTGAAAAGTTGTTCCTGCTTAAATGGCTGGATAAACTTCCAAATTGGATCGGGCATATTTACAGCATGTTTCTCGTGGTTATTGGATGGACAATTTTTGCACAGACGGATATTCACCAGCTGGGAGAATATTTAAAGACAATGTTTGGAATCGGACATGTGGCAGTTGCGGATTCTGATTTCTTATATTTCCTTGGAAGTAATGCGGTACTTCTGGTGGCATTGATCGCGGCATCTATTGATTACCGTGTCTGGATGCGCAGATTAAAGCAGGGAAAGGATGCTACCGTTTACGATGCGATTGCAACGTCGAAAGGATGGACCATAGCAAAGCCGGTTCTCATGGTTGTGTTTTTGCTGGTGTCCTTTGCATTTTTGGTAGGAGACAGTTACAATCCGTTTTTATATTTCCGTTTTTAGGAGGCATAGATCATTGAAAAAAATCAGTGTGACAATGATTGTCATTTTTGTTGCGTTTCTTGCGCTGGTATCCGGTGGAAGCCTGCTGATGAAAGATCGTGAGTTCTCACCGAACGAAAACAGATATCTGGCGGAACCGCCCAGACTGACGGTTGACAATATATTGAGTGGAAAATTTCAGGATGGTCTTGAAAATTATCTCAGGGATCAGATCTGTTTTCGCGATGGATGGATCACGGTAAAAACCGGAATTCAGAAAGCCTGCAAAGACACAGATATCGGAGGGGCTTATGTGGGAAAAGACGGCTATGATTTTGAAAAAATCACACCGGAAGATGTGGATGAAAAACAGATTGCCCGCAATGTGAAAGCGGTGCAGGATTTTTTCGCAAAAGCTTCTGAAAATGTAGAAAAGGACCGGATATCTTTTCTGCTTGTCCCGTCATCCGGGCTGGTAATGGCCGATAAACTTCCGGCACATGCACGGCTGTTTGATCAGGCAAAGTATATTGACCAGATTGAAAAACAGATGAAGGACTGTCGTGTGACAGATGTGAGGGAAAAACTGCTTTCCCATAATGAGGATTATATCTATTACAAAACGGATCATCACTGGACGAGTGAGGGCGCTTACCTTGCCTATGAAACATGGTGTGACAGTACCGGGATGGAGAGCACGCCGCTGGCTGATCTGAAAAAACAGGTTGCGACCAAAAAATTCCGTGGAAGCCTGTATTCCAAAATACTGGATGCGGATTCGGCATATGACAGTATCTGGACGTATGGAGATACGAAGCAGAAGGCATACGGAAGTGACTGCAGTCTGACAATTGATGAAAAGAAACAGACGGACAGCTGTTACGATACAGCGCAGCTGAGTCAAAAGGATAAATATAAATACTTTTTCGGAGATAATTACGGAACGGTACAGATTGTATCAGACCATGCCAGACATCAGGATCGCAATCTGCTCGTCATCAAGGATTCGTTTGCAAACACCTTTGTGCCGTTTGCAACAGAAAACTATGGACAGATTACTATGATTGACTTACGGTATTATAATGGAAATATAGAGGAATATATGAAAGAACATAAGATTACAGATGTACTCGTTCTCTATAATATTACAAATTTTATTTCAGACCGGAATCTGTATAAACTGGTCGGAAGAATTTAAAATGGAAAAGAGGTAAGATAAATGGTTTATAAGAGAGTAAGTAAAATAATCTTTGCTGCCATACTTGCCGTAACGGTGTTTTCGGGTTGCGGGAACAGGCAGGAAGAAGGAATAGATAAGACAGAAACAGAGACCACAACACAGAAAAGCACACAGGATTCCACACAGGATGTCACGCAGGAAGCGGAAGAGGAAACAAAATATCCGTCCATCACTTCGGATGGAAAAATGAAAGATTACAAAAGTGTTGTGACAGTGGATGATACAGCATATGAGTTATACACATATCTGGACAAAGTAGCAGACAATTATGCAAAAAGTGTAAATAAGGTAGCGGATACTCTGGCCGGAAAATCGGATGTGTATGATCTTGTCATTCCCCTCAGTTCGGGAATTACATTTCCGGATAATTTGAAAGACAAAATCTCGTCTTCCGATCAGCATGACGCAATGCAGAAGATCCAGGCAAAAATGGACAAACATGTAAAAAACGTGGACGTATATGACGTGCTTATGCAGCATCGGACGGAGTATGAATATTTTCGGACGGATCATCATTGGACGACACTTGGTGCTTATTACGCATATACGGAATTCTGTAAAGCAAAAGGGATTACGCCGGAATCGCTGGATGCATATAGTAAAAAACAGGATTTTGACGGATTTCTGGGATCTTTTTATAATGATACTTCGGATGCAAAGCTGAAGGCGAATCCGGATACTGTGACAGCATATTACCCAAATGCTGAGAGCATATGCCATGTGACGGCATCGGATGGCAAAAAATATGACTGGCCGGTAATTTATGATGTTTCGAATTACAATGCGGGACTGAAATACAGTACGTTTATTGCAAGTGATAATCCATACACGGAAATTGAGAACAAGGATCTGTCGGATGGAAGTTCCTGCATTGTTGTAAAAGAATCGTTCGGAAATGCATTTATTCCATTTCTGGTTGATCATTATCAGACGGTGTATGTCGTGGATTACCGTTATTGGACAGGAAGTATCAGTAAACTTGCACAGGACAAGAAAGTGAATGATGTGCTGTTTTTGAATAATCTTTCCATGATTCGCAATAAAAGTCTGGTAGGAAAGTTATACAGAGTGCTATAATACATTACAGTAAATAATTCCGTACAGACGATACGAAAGGAGGGGAATCCGGTGGTTAAATATTACAGAACAGATGACCGAAAGATTCATGAAGAACCGACAATTCAGGATGGCGTATGGGTGCAGATGGTAAACCCCAGTGTCGCGGAGGGACAGATGGTCGCGGATGCTCTGGATATGGATGTTGAAGATGTGCTGGCCGCACTCGATGAAGAGGAGAGTTCCCGTATCGAACTACAGGATGGTTATACGCTCATTTTGGTCGATATCCCGTCGATCGAGATCCGTCATGAAAAAGAATCGTATACGACCATACCGCTTGGTATTCTGATTACATCGGGTGAGATCGTTACAGTCTGTACGGAGGATACACCGGTTCTTCAGGCGTTTTTGAATAACCGTGTCCGGGAATTCAGCACGAAAAAAAAGCTTCGTTTTGTCTATCAGATCCTGTACCGGATTGCGGTGCTTTATCAGAGTGATCTTCGTATCATCGACAAGATGCGTACGGAGATCGAGGAACGTGTCGGGGATGATACGGAGGAAGTGGATCTGATTGCGCTGCATGAACTGGAATCGACACTGGTCTACTTTGCGACATCCCTTCGTGCCAACGGAGTAGTGCTTGACCGCCTGACAAGATACAAGCGGCTGGAGCAGTATCCGGAGGATAAGGAACTGCTCGGGGATGTAATCGTAGAGAACCAGCAGGCAATTGAGATGACAAGTATTTACCGTGACATCATAAACGGTACCAGAGAATTGTTGTCATCGGTCATCGATAATCGGATGAATTCCATCATGAAATCGCTGACAGTCATCACGCTGGTTATGGCGATTCCTACGGTTATTTCCGGAATTTACGGTATGAATGTCAACGAGCACTGGGTCCCGTTTGCCAATACTGCGCACGGATTTGCTATTATCATCGGAATTATGGTGATCATTTGTGTGATTATCCTGCTTCTTTTGCGAAAGAAGCGTATCCTCTAGCGGATTGAATTGCGGTATTGCAGAGGCGGGACATGAAAAGTATTTTTAAATGTCCGGATAAAATAGCTTACATTTGGAAAGCCACTCTGCAGTGCTGTCTCTGTGATGGAGAGACTTGTGGTTTCCAGCAGATGCTTTGCGTGGGATAGCCGCAGGTACGTGATATACTGCGAGAGCGTAAGCTGGAAATGTTCCCGGAAATACCGGGAGATATATTTTTCGGACATATGGAAGTGTCCGGCGAGATCGTGCAGGGAAATACGAAAACAGTAATTTTGCTGAATATAAGACAGTAACTCTTTCTGGAGGCTGCTGGTGCTTTTTACATGGCTGGGATAAAACAGATTCTGTTCTGCAATGAGAAGCACAAGTTTCAGAAGCAGGATGCGGGTGCCAAGCTGGTTTTGGTATCCGTTTTTTTGGTTCGCAGCAATACGGTCAGAGTTGGCGTTGATGATCTGATCAAGCAGAACGGATGCCTTTGCTGCTGTGTCGTGATCCTCTGGAAGTTTACAGGGAAAGGAGAGGGTGTGGTTCCGCAGGGGAAAGAAAAGTTCCCGTTCCAAAGAATCATCCGACTGAAACGAAATAAATTCGAGAGGAAACAGGAGGGTGTAGTAGTCGACATCCCCGGCTGCCGATCCCATCAGATGAAGCTGCCCCGGAGCAACAAAATAGACCGAACCGTCCTCAGCAGTATATTCTTTCCCGTCAATCAGGAGGTTTAAAGGTCCTTTTTTCGTGTAAATAACTTCAAGCTCATCGTGCCAGTGTACGGGAATCTGAAAAGCATGGAAAATATTGTGCATGTGATATTGTGTATAGGGGTAATTGTCTGTGCCGTGTGGACGGTTTTCCTTGAGTTCCGGATACATGAAGTCCCTCCTTCTGTCAGTTTCCTAAATTATAATGGAAAAGTAGAAATAATGCAATTATAAGGCGATAAAATGCAAGCATTTTTTGAAAAAAGGGCATAAAATGAATACGAAAGAAAGGAGATACCATAAATGGAACAGAGGAGAAAAAATTTAACGCAGCTTTTTATTCCCATTTGTCTGGAAACACTTTTGTATATGCTTTCGGGGATGGTCGATACCCTGATGCTTTCGTCTGTAAATGATCAGGCGGTAGGGGCGGTGGGAACTGCGAATACATATATAGGGATTTTTATCATCATGTTTTCTGTGATCTCTTCGGGAATGGTGGCCGTTATGACACAAAATATCGGGGCGGGCAGGCCGGGGGTGGCATATCAGGCCAGACAGCTTGGACTGGCATTTAATGCAGTGCTTGGCGTAATAATGTCTCTGTTCTTATCACTCGGTGCAGGGACCATTCTCTCTGGGGTCGGTGTGGCAGATGCACTGATGCAGCCGGCGAAAACTTATCTGCAGATCGTGGGCGGATTTTGTATTTTAAATGCACTGATTCCGATCTGTTCGAGTTATCTTCGAGCGTTTGGGTTTTCGAAAGAACCGTTGTATGCATCCATTATCGGTAATGTTATCAATTTTTGCCTGAATGCATTTTTCCTGTTTGTACTGCACAAAGGGGTGGCGGGTGTTGCTACCGCTACGGTGATCTCACGCATCATCAATCTGGTGATTGTTGTACTGCTTGGTGCTGTTTTGGTGAAAGCAAAACAGCATCCGGAGAGAGAGAGCAACCGGGCAGTGATGGGACAGATCATCCGTATCGGGCTTCCATCTGCATGTGAGACCGCGATCTATAACGTTTCCATGACGCTGGTGATCCGTTTCCTGAATCAGATGGATGCGCAGGGGCTTAATGTGACAGCGCGTTCCTACACAATGCAGATCACAAATTTTTCCTATTGTGTAGGTGCGGCACTTGCACAGGCGAATGCGATTATGACGGGATGGCATATCGGTGCGAAAGAGTATGATGCGTGTGACCGTGGAACGAAAAAAGCAGCGGTGATCGGAGTGATTGTTGCAGTTATTCTGGAGACGGTGTTTACGCTTTGTTCCGGCTGGATTATGCAGCTGTTTTCCAAAGATCCGCAGATGGTGTCGCTTGTCGGTAAACTTCTGGCAATTGACATCGTACTTGAGATAGGCCGTGTAACCAATCTGGTGTACGGACAGGCATTAAAGACAAGTGGGGATGCCGTATTCCCGGTAGTGATGGGTGCCTGCTTTATGATTTTGTGTTCAGTTGGGGGAACGTATCTGTTTGGAATCCGTCTGGGCCTTCTGGCCGTGGGCGCATACATCGGTATGACTGGTGATGAATGCGTCCGTGCCGTTGGCATGTACCTTCGCTGGAAGAGCGGAAAGTGGAAAGAAAAGGGATTGGTTAAATCCCGGTAGCTTCGTAGCGCCCACTGGCACCACATGGAAGAACCAGTCCGTTGGAGGAAACCGGAAGACCGATCTCGCTGGCGGTGACTGTACCATTGGCGGTGCCAAGCACCGTGCTTATCATATAGGAAAGAACTGCCGGCTGCAGACCGGTGGTATATGAGTTAATCAGGAAGAAGAGCGGATTGTCCGTTAAAATCTGGCTGCAGAGCTGGATGAGCGGATAAACGCTCTCTTCTATTTTCCAGATTTCCCCTTTTGGTCCGCGACCGTAAGACGGCGGGTCCATGATAATGGCATCATAATGGTTCCCACGACGGATTTCCCGCTCTACAAATTTGACACAGTCATCGACCAGCCACCGGATCGGGGCATCTTTCAGACCGGAAGAAATTGCATTTTCTTTTGCCCAGGTGACCATGCCTTTGGATGCATCTACATGGGTTACGCTTGCACCTGCCGCAGCGGCCGCAAGTGTTGCCCCACCGGTATAGGCGAAAAGATTAAGAACCTTAACCTGGCGTCCTTTGGAAACGGCGTCTGCAATGAGCTGGGAAAACCAGTTCCAGTTGGCAGCCTGTTCCGGAAATAATCCGGTATGTTTAAAACTGAAAGGTTTTAAATGAAACGTTAACTTCTTATTAATAGGCAGGGAATATTGAATGGTCCATTCTTTTGGAAGCTGGAAAAATTCCCATTCTCCACCTCCTTTGGAACTGCGGTGGTAGTGGCCGTTCATTTTGCGCCATCCTTTTTCTTTTTTCGGAGTATCCCAGATTACCTGGGGATCTGGGCGGACGAGAAGATAATCTCCCCAGCGTTCGAGCTTTTCACCTTTTGAACAATCGATCACTTCATAGTCATTCCATTGATCTGCTAACCACATATATCATATCCTCCTGATTTCCATCTGTATAAAACAGTAACATTATATGAAAAATAGAAAAAATAATCAATGATTAAATTTCTGCATGACGGATTTTGAAAGAAAAAGAAATTTTTAGACAAAAAAATATTGCATTTGTGACATAAAATGATAGAATGTACCTAACGATGGAATAATTAAACGGAGGATGAACGACATGGAATCATTTATGGGAGATTTAAGTGCTTGTGAAACAATGATCATGAAAGTAATCTGGGATGCGAAAGAAGATATTGCATTGCAAGACCTGATTCGCGAACTGGCAGATCGATATAAAAAGAACTACGCACGTACAACTGTTGTGACATTTGTTCATAAGATTGTAGACAAAGGCTTTGCAACAACTTACCGTAAAGGAAAAGCGGCATATATTCATCCGGAAAAAAGTCTGGCAGCCTATAGGGATGAGTTGCTACAACAGCAGCTGGAGTTTTGGTTTGACGGAAAACCATCCGCATTTTTGTCTGCCTGGTGTGAAAAAAATAAACTGTCCCGCGAGGAAGCAGACAGGATCAGAGAAATAATTGAGAAAGAGTAATCGTGGTATAAAGGAGTATCTTCCTATTATAAAAGGAATGAAATAGGATACTCCTTTTCATTTTTCTCTTTTTTGACAGAAAATCAAAAAAGTTCTTGCTTTTTTGGGAAAGACCATGTATAATATCAATTGCTGTGGCATGATAGCTGTGAAACGTGAGGTTGCTGCCTATGTGGCAGGTTTTCCGTGGAGCGAATGTCAAGTTAGGAAACTGACGACAAGTCACTGTACAAACAATATGGTCTATCAAAGATAGAAACAACGTGTGAAAAAATGCGAATCGCCTGACAATGGGGCGATACATCAAAGATGTACCGCAGGACACACACGGAGAAGTGTACAGTCACCGCTTGTCGTACTATTTACAAAGTGCGAAAAGGAGGCGACTTTTTTTATGGCAAGTCAAGTAATGAGAATCACTCTCAAGGCTTATGATCACGAATTAGTTGATTCATCAGCAAAGAAAATCATCGAGACTGTAAAGAAGAACGGATCACAGGTGAGCGGACCGGTACCTCTTCCTACTAAGAAGGAAGTAGTTACAATTCTTAGAGCTACTCACAAGTACAAAGATTCCCGTGAACAGTTCGAGCAGAGAACTCATAAGAGACTGATTGATATCGTTACACCAACTCAGAAGACTGTTGATGCTTTATCACGTCTTGAGATGCCAGCAGGTGTTTACATCGATATTAAAATGAAACAGAAATAATAACTGTTTCGACAAATTATTTCGTAAGTCCTGATTAGTTATTTCATATAGATATGGCTGCTCTAGGATGAACGGTTCCGCTACTCCACTGCAGATCAGCAGGTGGGCAAGAGGCGTTCCGCTGTAGAAAACAGGAGGTTAAACAATGAAGAAAGCGATTTTAGCAACAAAAGTCGGAATGACACAGATCTTCAATGCAGACGGCGTATTAGTGCCGGTTACTGTATTACAGGCTGGTCCTTGTGTTGTTACTCAGATTAAGACAGTAGACAACGATGGATACAGTGCAGTTCAGGTTGGATTTGTTGACAAGAAAGAAAAGACTGTTAACAAAGATGCCAACGGAAAGAAAGAAATTCGCAACAGACATGGCGTAAACAAGGCTCAGATGGGTCACTTCGCTAAAGCTGGTGTATCTGGTAAGAGATTCGTTCGCGAGTTCAAGTTTGAGAACGCAGACGAGTATAAGTTGGCAGATGAAATCAAAGCTGACATCTTCGCAGAAGGTGACAAGGTTGATGTTACTGCTATTTCAAAAGGTAAAGGTTTCCAGGGTGCTATTAAGAGATTAGGTCAGCACAGAGGACCGATGGCTCATGGTTCTAAGTTCCATCGTCATCAGGGTTCTAACGGTGCATGTTCTTCTCCGAGCCGTGTATTCAAGGGAAAAGGAATGCCTGGACACATGGGTAGCGTAAAAGTTACAACTCAGAATCTTGAAGTTGTAAGAGTTGACGCAGAGAACAACTTACTGCTGATCAAGGGTGCTGTCCCAGGAGCAAAGAAAGCTCTCATCACAGTAAAAGAGACCACAAAGTCTGGTAAATAGTGCAAAGTAAGAAAGGAGGAACTTTACGATGGCTAAAGTAGCTGTTTATAATATGGAAGGTAAAGAAGTTGATTCTATCGAATTAAACGATTCCATTTTCGGCGTAGAAATTAATGAGCATTTAGTTCATATGGCTGTGCTTCAGCAGCTTGCAAATAATCGTCAGGGAACACAGAAGGCTAAGACACGTTCTGAAGTTCGCGGTGGCGGAAGAAAACCATGGAGACAGAAGGGAACCGGTCATGCAAGACAGGGATCTACACGTTCTCCACAGTGGACAGGCGGCGGAGTTGTATTCGCTCCGGTACCAAGAGATTACTCATTCAAGCTCAACAAGAAAGAGAAGAGAGCTGCATTAAAGTCTGTTCTGACTTCTAAGGTAGCAGAGAACAAGTTCGTAGTTGTTGATGAGCTGAAATTAGATGAAATTAAGACAAAGAAGTTCGTACAGGTTATGGACAATCTGAAAGTTGAGAAGGCACTTGTTGTATTAAACGACATGGACACAAACGTGATCGCATCTGCAGCAAATATTCCAACTGTTAAGACTGCTCAGACAAACGAGCTGAATGTATTTGATGCATTAAAGTATGACAAGGTAGTTGTTACAAAGGCTGCTCTTGCAACAATCGAGGAGGTGTATGCATAATGGCAAACGTACAGTATTATGATGTAATCCTCAAACCAGTAGTAACTGAGAAGAGTATGAATGCAATGGCTGAGAAGAAATATACATTTCTTGTTCATCCGGATGCAAATAAAACTATGATCAAGGAAGCCGTAGAGAGAATGTTCGAGGGAACAAAGGTTGCCAAGGTCAACACAATGAATTGTGAAGGCAAGAACAGAAGACGTGGAATGGTAACAGGAAAGACTGCTAAGACAAAGAAAGCAATCGTTCAGTTAACAGAGGACAGCAAGGATATCGAGATCTTCGCTGGATTATAATTCCATAAGGAGCACTTGCATAAGAGTTGCTTCGCAAGCAAGTGCGTAATAGCGATATATCGAAGATATACCGCACGTAATGCTTCAGAGAAGCATTACAGGCTATGTGTCAGCGATGACACGATAATGAAAACATCGAAAGGAGAAAAACAATGGGAATTAAGACATATAACCCATATACACCTTCCAGAAGAAATATGACTGGTTCTGATTTCTCTGAGATCACTAAGACAACTCCTGAGAAATCCCTTACAACTTCTTTAAAGAAGAACGCTGGTCGTAACAATCAGGGTAAAATCACAGTTAGACACCAGGGTGGTGGAAACAGAAGAAAATACAGAATCATCGACTTTAAGAGAAGAAAAGATGGTATTCCGGCAACCGTAATCGGTGTTGAATACGATCCGAACAGAACAGCAAATATCGCACTGATCTGCTATGCAGATGGTGAGAAAGCATATATCCTTGCTCCTGCAGGATTAACCGACGGTATGAAGGTTATGAACGGACCAGAAGCAGAGGTAAGAGTTGGAAACTGTTTACCACTTGAGAATATTCCGGTTGGTACACAGATCCATAACATCGAGTTACTGCCAGGTAAGGGCGGACAGTTAGTACGTTCTGCCGGACTCAGCGCACAGCTGATGGCTAAGGAAGGAAAGTATGCAACACTTCGTCTTCCTTCAGGCGAGATGAGAATGGTTCCAATTCAGTGTAGAGCAACAATCGGTGTTATCGGAAACGGTGACCACAACCTCGTAAATATTGGTAAGGCTGGACGTAAGCGTCACATGGGTATCCGCCCAACAGTTCGTGGTTCTGTTATGAACCCTAATGACCATCCACACGGTGGTGGTGAAGG
>ENA-OPEA01000182-OPEA01000182.1-human-gut-metagenome-genome-assembly--contig:-NODE-182-length-39256-cov-8.449784_pt1 | contig 39256 bp, 27 predicted proteins | sample MGYA00241623_ERZ501509 | MGnify/ENA primary metagenome ERZ501509 (study PRJEB25962, sample SAMEA2042571) | human gut metagenome | biome: human gut; feature: human-associated habitat; material: faeces... | reverse complement strand
TTGCTGTCCTTACCTTACTACAACAAAGGTAAGAACAACCCGTTCAACTGACCTATTCTCGGGTCGATTCCTTTTCACTCTGCAAACTTAAAGTAGGGACGCACGGCTCGTGCGTCCGTCCCCGTTAAAGGTTACTGAATTATATGCCTTGTCGTTCGACAACGGACGCCCTCCCACTAGACACTCCCGTGCGTCCCTACAGGAGTCGTCTTGTCATTCGACAACGGACGCCCTCCCACTAGCTAGACACGGCCGTGCGTCCCCACAGGAGTCGTCTTGTCGTCCGACAACGGACGCACGACCGTGCGTCCCTACACATCGTTACTCGTCTCGCTCTAACTTCTAGTCTCTAGCCCCTTCGATCACTCTGATAAGAAAAGGACCTCGCAGAGGTCCGATGCATCGTAGCCGTCGGTCGGAGGGGCAAAGCTCCGAACGACCGATGGAACGGCGAACGTGGTAGATGATCGACCCCTTGTGGGTCGGACTAGACGAAGAACACAGCCCCAGTCCGACCTCCCACACAGGGGAGGTCGCTTGCTTCGTGTGGCTCCTCTGCCCCCGCAGTCGTTCGGGGCTTTGCCCCTCCGACTGGGGGCTACGATACGTTCGACCGCAAGCGGTCGTCTGCTCTTCGTAAAGGCACACGGGACGTGTAACCCGGTGTAGGGACGCTCGGAAGTATCGAGCGGTCGAGCGTCCGTCCCCGTTAAAGTTTACAATGTCTAGCTTTTACGATGCGAGCTATTCGTTCGCCTCCCTCCGATGGCTCCGATTCCTCCGATCCCTCCGATGGCTCTAGCTAACAGCCAAAGGCCAACAGCTAACAGCCAATCTCTAACCTCTAATCAAAAAGGGGCGAACCATTGTTCGCCCCTTTTTTGATTCTAGTGCTTTACCACCACTCGGTAAGTCTCACCCGCTACGCAGACTAGGTAAACCCCGTCCGCATAGGGCGTCAAGTCAATTTGCAGCGAGCCACGACTATCCGCACGACCCGCATAGAGTCGCTCGCCCGTCATGCTGTGCAGCGCCACTTCGCTGGCAGGTGCTACACCCTCCACGATGACGTAGTCTGTCGCTGGGTTCGGGTAAAGCTGGGTCTGCTGCTTGACGGTCCTCTCCACGCCTGTGTGATCCTCAAAGGTCGCCTTGATAGTCACATTGTTCGTCACGACCACCTTCATCGTAGCAAGGATGTCCGCACCATTAGCTGTGAGTGCCGTCAGCTTATAGTCCTCATCAGGGGTAGCTTCTATGGTCAGCTCGGTACCGTATGCGACTATATTAAGGTCGCTAGTGCCCGTGATCGTAACGGTACCTCCACGAGTTGACTCATCAGTTACAACAAAAGTAGGTTTGTCTGCTCCTGCATAGTCGTACCATATGTCGTAATAACGGCCACGCTTAAACTGAGTCTTCCAACCTTTAGCTTTGGCGGTCGCTACATGATCCGAGAGACAGACGTTTCCTTCACGCTTACTCGTCTCATTAAACACTCTAAAGAGCCCTATGCCTTTACCTTGTAAGTCAGGCAAGCTATTGACCAGCTTAGTCATCTCACGCTCCTTAATCTGATTGATATCGCAAATCAGGGAGTCAATGCGAGGACAGCCTGATAGATCTATTTCTCTCAGGAGGTTGTCACTGCAGTTAAGCGTTGTCAAACCTTTTTGATCTGACAGGTCTAAGCTAGTCAGCTGATTTCTGGAGCTATTAAGCTCTGTCAAAGAGGTACATCCAGACAAGTCCAAGCTGTCCACATAATTTATACTACAGTTCAGCTTGGTCAGGGAGGTACAGCCTGATACCTTCAGGCTGGTCAGCATATTGTTGTTGCACTCAAGCGTCGTCAGGGAGGTACAACCTGAGACATCCAAGCTGGTCAATCTCTCAAGCTTCCATTCGAACTCCTTGAGCGATCTACAGTTAGAGAGATTTATACTCGTCAGCGGATTCACATTGCAGTGAAGGATTGTCAAGGCGGTACAGCCCGATGCGTCCAAGCTAGTTAGTTGACTTCTAGAGCAGTAGAGCTCTGCCAAAGCGGTACATCCCGAAAGATTTAAGCTAGTCAGCTGCCCCCAACCACAACTCAGCTTGGTCAAGGCAGTACAGCCCGATACGTCTAAGCTAGTCAAGTTGCCTTCGCTCCAAGTAAACTCCGTTAGCGACGTGCAATTGGAGAGATTTAGACTTGTTAGCGGATTCCTAGTGCAGTCCAGCTTGGTCAGAGCCGTACAGCCCGAGAGATCTAGGCTGGTCAGTTGATTGCTAGAGCATTTAAGCTCCGTCAGTGCGGTACAGGCCGACACATTCAAGCAAGTTAGTTTACCACTGGTCACAGACAACTTCTTTAACGATCTACAGTTAGAGAGATCTACACTTACCAGCGGATTTCTAGTGCAGTCAAGCCATGTCAAGGCCGTACAGCCTGACACGTTCAAGGTGGTTAGCTGATTACTATTGCAGGCAAGCCCTGTCAAGGTGGTACAGCCTGACACGTTCAAGGTGGTTAGCTGATTGCTTTGGCAGGCAAGCGTTGTCAAGGAGGGACAGCTTGACACGTCCATGCTGGTCAACTGATTATAATTGCAGTTAAGCGTTGTCAAGGAGAGACAGCTTGACACATCCAAGCTGGTCAACTGATTGGTTTCGCAATTGAGCGTTGTCAAGGAAGGCACGTTTGACAAGTCTAGGCTAGTTAGCTGATTCCACTGGCACTCAAGCTTTATCAAGGCTGTACAGCCCGAGACGTTCAAGCTGGTCAGCTCATTCAGGAAACATCCGAGCTCTGTCAAAGCGGTAGAACCCGATACATCCAAGCTAGTCAGTGTGTTTTTCTGGCAGTGAATAGTGGTCAAAGAGGTACAGCCCGACAGCTTCAAGCTGTCCAACTTATTGAAGGCGCAGTCAAGCGTAGTCACATCGCCTCTTATGACGACCGTTTGGCTAGTGAGTGTATAGGATCTCTTAAACTCGTCTATCCGAGGAGCCTCTTGAACTCCCTCGATGGTGACATTACCTTTTGCCTCAATGCCCAGTCCGATTTTCTCTCCGACAGCTTTGGAGGTGGTTAAGGTGATAACACCTTCGGCGAGGAGGGAGCTGCTCGCGAGGAGTGTGCCGAGAAAGGCGAAGATCCAGATACGAAGCTTTTTGCCCATAGTGTAGCTAGAGATTAGAGGTTAGAGGTTAGAGATTAGAGATTAGAAGTGGGGGAAGCTGTGAGGGCTCTGCCGTGCGAAGTTATACCTTTATTGGGAATTAAGCAAGAGGGGGAGAAGGAGAGGTTAGAGATTAGACGAGTAACTGGTGTAGGGACGCTCGGTCGAGCGTCCGTCCCCGTTAAAACCCTGACGCCGTTTTGCTTTGACACAACGGACGCCCTCCCACTAGACACTTCCGTGCATCCCTACGGGTTACTTGTCTCGCTTTGACACAACAGATGCACGACCATGCGTCCATACAAAGGGATACTCGTCTCGTGAACCCTTATAAATCGTTACACGTCCTCTCTAATCTCTAACCTCTAATCAAAAAGGAGCGAACAAGGTTTGCTCCTTTTTGATCACTTCCGTACCACCACGCGGTGGATCTCGCCCGCTATGCAGACCAGATAGACCCCGTCCGCATAGGGCGTCAAGTCAATTTGCAGCGAGCCACGACTATCCGCACGACCCGCATAGAGTCGCTCGCCCGTCATGCTGTGCAGCGCCACTTCGCTGGCAGGTGCTACACCCTCCACGATGACGTAGTCTGTCGCTGGGTTCGGGTAAAGCTGGGTCTGCTGCTTGACGGTCCTCTCCACGCCTGTGTGATCCTCAAAGGTCGCCTTGATAGTCACATTGTTCGTCACGACCACCTTCATCGTAGCAAGGATGTCCGCACCATTAGCTGTGAGTGCCGTCAGCTTATAGTCCTCATCAGGGGTAGCTTCTATGGTCAGCTCGGTACCGTATGCGACTATATTAAGGTCGCTAGTGCCCGTGATCGTAACGGTACCTCCACGAGTTGACTCATCAGTTACAACAAAAGTAGGTTTGTCTGCTCCTGCATAGTCGTACCATATGTCGTAATAACGGCCACGCTTAAACTGAGTCTTCCAACCTTTAGCTTTGGCGGTCGCTACATGATCCGAGAGACAGACGTTTCCTTCACGCTTACTCGTCTCATTAAACACTCTAAAGAGCCCTATGCCTTTACCTTGTAAGTCAGGCAAGCTATTGACCAGCTTAGTCATCTCACGCTCCTTAATCTGATTGACATCACAAATCAGTGAGTCGATGCTAGGAGAGTCTGATAGATCTATTTCTCTCAGGAAGTTGTCACTGCAGTTAAGAGTTGTCAAGGCAGTACAGCCCGACATGTCCAGGCGGTCCACATAATTCATGCTACAGTCCAGCTTGGTCAGGGAGGTACAGCCCGAGAGCTTGAGGCTGGTCAGCCTATTGTTGTTGCACGCAAGTGTCGTCAGGGAGGCACAGCCCGAGACATCCAGGCTGGTCAGTTGATCGTTGTTGCACGCAAGTGTCGTCAGGGAGGTACAGTCCGAGACATCCAAGCTGGTCAATCTTTTAAGTTTCCAGGAGAACTCCTTGAGCGATCTACAGTTAGAGAGATTTATACTCGTCAGCGGATTCTTATTGCAGAGAAGGATTGTCAAGGCGATACAGCCCGACGCATCCAAGTTGGTTAACTGATTAAATTCGCAGTTTAGCGTTGTCAAGGAAGGCGTATTTGACAAGCCCAGGCTGGTTAGCTTATTCCTCTGACACTGAAGCTTCTTCAAGGCAGTACAGCCCGACACGTCTAAGCTAGTCAAGTTGCCTTCGCGCCAAGTAAACTCCGTTAGCGATCTACAATTAGAGAGGTTTATACTTGTTAGCGGATTTCTAGTGCAGTCCAGCTTGGTCAGAGCGATACAGCCCGAAAGATCTAGGCTGGTCAGTTGATTGTCATCGCATGCAAGCCTTGTCAGTGCGGTACACCCCGCCACTTTTAAGCTAGTTAGCTTGCCATTACTCACAACAGCTCCTTTTAGCGATCTACAATTAGAGAAATCTACACTTATCAGCGGATTATTCCAGCACGTAAGTGCTCTCAAGGCGGTACAGCCTGACAAGTTCAAGGTGGTCAGCCTGTTGCTAGAGCAGTCAAGCGTTGTCAAGGCGGTACAGCCTGACACATTTAAGCTGGTCAATCGATTTACAGAGCATATAAGATCTGCCAAGGCGGTACAGCTCGACGCATCCAAGCTAGTTAACTGATTGAATTCGAAGTTGAGCGTTGTCAAGGAAGGCTTGTTTGACAAGTCCAGGCTAGTTAGCTGATTCCACTGGCACTCAAGCTTCTTCAAGGCAGTACAGCCCGACATCTTCAAGCTGGTCAAGTGAGTCCCAGAGCATATAAGCTCTGTCAAGGCGGTACAGCCCGAGACGTCCAAGCTATCCAGTAGATTTTGCTGGCAATGAATAGTAGTCAAAGAGGCACAACCCGACACCTCCAAATTGGTCACTATATTGTAAGAGCAGTCAATCGCAGTCACATCGCCTCGGATGGTCACCGTATGGCCAGTGAGGGTATAGGGTTTCCTTAATTCGTCTAGCCTAGGAGCCTCTTGAACCCCTTCTATGGTAATATCGCCATTTGCCTGAATGGTCAGATAGATTGTCTCGCCGGATGATTGAGTCGTGGTTAGGGTGATGACCCCTTCGGCGAGGAGGGAGCTGGAAGCGAGTAGCGTGCTGAGGAGGACGAAGAGCCAGATGCGTAGTTGCTTGCTCATAGTGTAGCTAGAGATTAGAGGTTAGTGTTTCGTTGTAGCGTGGTGGGGAGCTGTGATGGCTCTGCCGAATGAATGATGTTTTCTGCGAAGTTATACCTTTATTAGGAATTGAGCAAGAGATGGGGAGTTAGAGATTAGAGATTAGAAGTTAGAGGTTAGAGGTTAGAAAGCTAATCGATAGACGTCTTGTCGTTCGGGGACATCTTCGATGATCACGCACAATATTCACGTGGAGAATTGCGAATCTCCACGTGGAAAAGAAAAATTCTCCACGTGGGCGAGAAATGAAACTTCGGAGGAATCAAATGATAAGTCCGAAGAATTTTTTCGCGCCTACGTAGAGAATAAAAAATAGCCACGTGGATATTTGAGAATTTCCACGTGGCTATCGTTCTAAAGCCCTTCGAATATAAAGTGTATGGTCCGATGTAGGACTACACGTGGTGACGTATGGCTGACTTATGGTGAGATTTGCGACATCGAGGGGAGTAGCAGGAAGTGTGTATTACGAGCCTTTTTTAGTAAGTTTGTCACGGCAAAGAAACAATCCACCCAATTATAGTATGACGCAGGAAGTGACTTTTGGCGAGCGCAGCGAGGTAAGAGACTACACGCTAGAGGTGTGTACAGCAAGTATGCGAAGTGTGCAGGCCGCTGTGGCGGGAGGTGCTAAGCGTATAGAGCTATGCTCAGCACTATCGGTGGGAGGGCTAACGCCTTCCATAGGACTCCTCAGAGAGGTGCGCACCCGCTATCCCGAGCTTCGCATCCATGTCTTGATCCGTCCGCGAGAGGGAGACTTCGTCTACTCCGAGGAGGAGCTGCGCGTCATGGAGCGAGACATCGAGGCGGCACTACCCTACGCTGATGCTATCGTCAGTGGCGCTATGACCCCCGCTGGCACAGTAGATGTGGTCGCTACGAGACGGCTCTTGGAGCGATCTCAGGGCGTCTCCTTTACGTTTCATCGGGCGTTTGATGAGTCGCAGAGTCCGCTAGAGGATATGGAGAGGATCTGCGCACTAGGCTGCACCCGTATCCTCACCTCTGGTACTCGGGAGACTGCCGAACTGGGTATACCGATCATTCGTCAGCTCATCGAGCGAGCTACAGGCGCGATTACCATACTCCCCGGGGGCGGTGTGACGGCGAGCAACATCAAGCGCATACTCACCGAGACAGGCGCTCAGGAGATACATGGCTCGGCCTCTCTACGTCTACCAGATGGTCGGCAGGAGACTGACGCAGATATCGTTCGCGACTTCCTAAAGGCTATTCACTAAACACTTATCTTTGCACAGCAAATACAACTCTCTATCTAAATCTTATGACACGAAAAGCTCTCCTTTACCTCATCACAGTGATGCTCCTAAGCGGATCACTAGCTCTAGCGCAAACGAAGCCAACCGCTACCCCAACGAGTAGCGATCAGGTCGAGCAGTACCTAGACTTCCTCTATCAATACTTACCCCTACCCGACCGGTGTGACTATAGCAGAGCATTTTACGAGCACAATGTGCGACTCTCACTACAGACTCGCCAGGAGATGCCGTGGGGCAAGCTGATACCCGAGCGGGATTTCAGACACTTCGTCCTACCGATCAGGGTGAATAATGAGAACCTAGACAATAGCCGAGAGGTTTTCTACAAGGAGCTCAAGAATCGTGTCAACGGCATGCCTATGTATGACGCCGTGCTGGAGGTCAATCACTGGTGCCACGAGAAGGTCACCTACCGCCCCACTGATGCCCGCACCAGTAGCCCGCTAGCAACGGTGCGTACAGCCTACGGACGGTGTGGCGAGGAGAGCACACTGCTCGTCGCGGCGCTCCGCTCTGTGGGTATCCCCGCCAGACAGGTCTACACGCCTCGCTGGGCGCATACGGACGACAATCATGCGTGGGTCGAGGCATGGGTCGATGGCCAGTGGTACTTCTTAGGTGCTTGTGAACCTGAGCCCGTACTCAACTTAGGGTGGTTCAACGAGAGTGCTTCGCGTGGTATGCTCATGCACACCAAAGTGTTTGGAGCGTACGACGGACCCGAAGAGGTGATCCTCCAGACGCCCTTCTTCACAGAGATCAATGTGATCGACCACTACGCCCCCAGCTCCGACCTCACCATCGAGGTGAAGACGCCTGCGGGCGAGCCCGTAGCCAATGCCCGCGTAGACTTCAAGCTGTACAACTATGCGGAGTACTTCACCGTAGCCTCTAAGTTTACCGATGCCTTGGGCAGAGCCAAGCTCACAGCTGGGCGCGGGGATATGATGGTATGGGTCGAAAAGGACGGAGACATAGCCTTGAAGAAAGTCACCTTCGGTGCCAACCCCATGGTACCCGTGATCCTATCGTCTGAGAGCCTGCCGAAGATTCTTGACGAAACCCTTACACCGCCTAGCATATCAGGCTCCCTGCCTCCAGTCTCCGAAGAGATGCGACGCATCAACAACGAGCGTCTAGCTTACGAGGATAGCATCCGGCAAACCTACGAAGCGACGATGGTCGATGAGTCACGAGGCAACTATGTGACCATTCAGCAGTTTATGAAGCAAGCGAACAACAAAGAGATGGCCCAGAAGCTCCTCTCCGTCCTAACGCAAAAGGATCTGCGAGACATCTCCCTCGAAGTCTTACAAGACAGTGAAACGGCCGAGACCAATCAGTCGGAGATCTACTGCAAGTACGTCCTCAATCCACGTGTAGAGCTGGAGTGGCTCACACCATACAAGCACTTCCTCCGTGAGCAGCTGGCAGCTCTCCGCTCGCCACAAGAGCTGATCGACTGGACGCTCGCCAACGTTAAGCTAGTAACGGACCAGAACCCGCAGCGCCTGAGGATGCAGCCGATGAGCGTCTACCGCGAGCGACAGGCAGATGATCTGGGCAGAAATATCTTCTTCGTAGCGGCTGCTCGTAGTCTCGGATGGCCTGCACGCATCAATGAGATCAATGGCAAGCTACAATATTACACAAACGATCACTGGGTCGACGTCCTCTGGCACGACCAAGCCAGCCCCATAGCCACCGCCCCTCAGGGCACACTCCAATTAAGCTATACCCCTTCGAAGTATATTAGCGATCCTAAGTACTATGCGCACTTTACCATCAGTCGCATCGTCGATGGCAAGACCTCGCTGCTGACCTTCGACGAGGAGGCGACCTGGAGTCGTGACTTTGCCAAGGGCATCAAGCTAGACGAGGGTCGGTATCTACTGACCACCGGCACACGTATGGCCAGCGGTGCCGTGCTGACGCATAGCGAAGTCTTTGAGATCAAGCGTGGGGAGACCACTACCATACAGCTCACCATGCGAGAGAGCAATGAGGGGGTACAGGTCATCGGCAGCTTTAATGCGGAGAACCTCTACTACGACCTCGCCACACAGACCACCAAGAGCCTCATCTCAACCACCGGACGTGGCTACTACATCTTAGGCTTGATCGCGCCAAATCACGAGCCGAGCAATCATACGCTACGAGACATCGCCATCTACAAGTCCGCTCTCGAGGAGTGGGGCCAGTCTGTCGTACTACTCTTTGAGAGCCAAGACGCCGCCACACGATTTATCGACGAAGGCTTCGATCTACCCGCTCAGGTGGTTTGGGGCATAGACTCAGAGGGAGCTATACTCAAGGAGATTCGCGAGGAGATGAAGCTCACGTCTAGTTCGCTCCCCATCTTCCTCATCTGCGACACATTCAATCGAGTCGTCTACATCCAGCAGGGCTACACCATCAACATCGGTGAGCATCTCGTGAAGGTACTCAAGCAACTGTAGCCGCGCAGCCCGCTTCTAACCCACTAGTTGTAAATGTGGTCTAGGTTGTCTATATTTGCACGCTCGTAGGAGATGCGCTATGGGACGAGTCGGCGGAGGTATGCAATAATCTAGCGACACTGCCGTTCTCTCCGATAGGATACTCCCTATTATATAACCACTGATATAGATTAACTATGTACTGGACGTTAGAATTGGCCTCAAAGCTAGAGGATGCTCCCTGGCCTGCTACCAAAGATGAGCTCATCGACTATGCTCAGCGCTCGGGTGCGCCCATCGAGGTGATCGAGAACCTTGAGGAGATCGAAGACGAGGGCGAGGAGTATGAGACCATCGAGGATATATGGCCGGACTACCCTAGCAAGGAGGACTTCTTCTTCAACGAGGAGGAGTACTAGCTCGTCGCTCTAGAGATACAAGACACTGACTCATAATCAGGAAGTCTCTGCATAGCTATTAGCTTATGACTACACGCCACCTAGGATGATACAGACGCACCCACTTCGGATCTGCGCTATACGGATTGCGCCAGATGAGCACCAGTCGGAGGGGGGCGTATGCGCTACGGAAAGGTGGAGGCGCAAGTCTCTCGTGAGACTTCTGCTATGTCTGCTCATCGTGACCTGCTGGCTCCCGATGCGTTCGCTGGCACAGGTGGATCCGCTCTTCTCGGACTACCGACGGCTACAGAACTACTACAATCCGGCAGCTATCGGTCTGCAGAAAGATCTGCTTCTGACGGCAGCCTATCATCAGCAATGGATCGGTATAGAGGGAGCTCCTGCGAACCTTTTTGTCTCGGCTCATACGGAGCAGCAGTGGGGCAAGAGCTACCACGGCGTGGGGCTGGTGGTCGTAGCGCAGCGTGCGGGACTCTTTACCCGTACAGAGGCGCAGGCGGAGTATGCCTTTCAGCTGCGCTGGAAGGGAGACAAGATCCTCTCTATCGGCACAGGGCTGGGCATGATTAACCTTCTATATGACGGCACCAAGGCGCACATACCAGACGGAGGAGCTATGACACCAAATGACCCTTCGCTGCCACAGACACCTGTGTCGGGGCGCAACTTTGACCTCTCTGCAGGGATCTTATGGCACACGCCTCGCTACTTCATCGGTGTCTCGGGACGTCACCTCACGGTGCCGCGCATCACCCTCGACAGGCTCTACTACCAGAAGGTGCCGATACATATCAATGCGGTCTGTGGGTACAATATTACACCCCCAGGTGCGTTATTATCGTGGCACCCCTCACTATTTGCCTCAACAAACTTGACGTCATGGCGGGTGGATGTCAACCTAGATGTGCGCCTTGCTCAGCGATGGGAGGCTGGTCTGATGTACCGACCTTTGCAAGCTGCGGGGCTACGGCTGGGAGCGCTCTTTGGCAAGTGTCACGTGGGTTATCTCTTTGAGATGCCTACGAGTCAGCTGGCGAGAGGCAACTGGGGCAGTCACGAGCTGGTGATCACCTATGCACTCCCGATGTCTAGCCACAAGAAAGGGACCAACAGCTACAAGAGCATCCGACTCCTCTAGCCCGTGTGTCTCTTTATTAAATAGAACTCTGAAACAACTTAGAAGCTATGAAAGAAGCTTTGCCGACATACTGCAGTCCGTCCGAGAGCGCGCATGACGCCCGTTCCGTACAAAGGCTTAGAACTAGAATCAGAGCGGGAGCCTTGCCCCTACTAGGTGCCTTGGCACTACTCTTACTCTTTATCTCCGTGCTGGGCATGGTGGGCTGCGCTCCCAAGCGTGGCTCTGGCGTGAGCGCCGAGCTGGTGGGCGTGGGTCTCTCCTCGTGGAGTGAGCCGGCGCCCTATGGCATGGTGCAGATACCGCAAGGACATATCGTGCTGGGCGAGCGTGAGGCGGACACCGTGTGGGGTCTCCCCGCAGAGTACAGGGCGATCTCGGTAGATGCTTTCTGGATGGATCAGACGGAGGTGACCAATGCGCAGTGGCGACAGTTCGTCTACTATGTACGCGACTCGATCATTCGCGAGCGTCTAGCAGACCCGCTTTACGGAGGGAACCCGCTTTACAAGATTACTACAGACAAGTATGGTGATCCCGTCAAGCCCTACCTCGACTGGTCTCAGCCTCTACCCACTCCTAAGCGTGCATTAGAGCAGGAGCTGGAGGCGATGGAGAGTGTCTACTACACGAACCCCGTGACGGGCGAGCGCAAGCTCGATCCTAAGCAGATGCTCTACAAGTATGAGGTCTACGACTACCACGCAGCAGCGCTTTACCGCAACAACCTACAGCAGGAGGTACGTGCTAGCAAGGGCGTTCAGGAGCCAGTGATGATCTCTAAAGACACGGCTTACGTCAACGACCGTGGCGAGATAATCCGTGAGACGATCACACGTCAGCTCGCTAGTGAGTACGACTTCCTCAATACTTACATCGTGGCGATCTACCCCGACGAGACGGTCTGGGTCAACGACTACCCCAACTCTAAGAATGAGATCTACACCCGCACTTACTTCAACCACCCTCGCTACGACAATCACCCCGTGGTGGGTGTCACGTGGGAGCAAGCGACCGCTTTCTGCCACTGGCGCACGGACAACTACCGCAAGGGGCTGAACCTCCCAGACGGAGCTATCGTCCCTGAGTTTAGACTGCCCACCGAGGCGGAGTGGGAGTACGCAGCGCGAGCTGGACGAACTAACACGAAGTTCCCATGGAATAGCGAAGACCTAGACTCGGAGGACGTCTGCTTCTTGGCAAACTTCAAGCCCTTCGAGGGAGACTACGCAGCCGACGGGCAAGTGATCACTTCGCAGGTAAGTACCTTCTCGCCCAATGACTACGGGCTCTACGATATGGCGGGCAACGTGGCGGAGTGGACCAGCTCAAGCTACTTCGTCTCTAGCTACGAGATGATGGACGATGTCAATCCGCAGATGCGCTACAACGCAGCTCGCGAGGACAACACGATGCTACGGCGCAAGGTCGCCAAGGGAGGCTCGTGGAAAGACGTCCTCCGCTTCATCAGATCCACACGACGCATCTACGCACCACAAGATGAGGCACACTCATACATTGGCTTCCGCTGTGTACGCAGTATCATCAACAACTCCAAATAAGCAACGCAACAGACAGCCCTAACGACGGCTTAACCCTACAGATAGATCGACTCATGGCAAAGAAATATAGACGCTACAAGAATGGACTGGAGATGTATCTCTCCAGTAAGAAAGGGCGCAGAGTGCTCAACTTCGCATACAGCTGGGGTGCAGCTGTGGTGATCCTAGGAGCGCTCTTTAAGTTGCTCCATTTCCCTTTTGGCAATGAGATGCTTTTCATCGGTATGATCACCGAATTCTTCGTCTTCTTCATTTCAGGCTTTGAGCAGCCTGAGGAGCATTACCAGTGGGAGCAGGTCTTCCCCGAGCTAGACTCTAAGAACCCGATGGACAAGCAGGAGATGGAGGCTCGCCGACAGTACCTCCTCCGCAAAGCTCAAGAGGCAGCCGCAGCGCCTACCCCCTCTTACACCTATCCTGAGGGTGAGCATCACGAACCAGCGAGGCCATACGTTGCTCAACCGCAAGCACAACAACAAACTCAGGCACAAGTTCAGGCGAGCTACGTCACACCTGAGGGTGGCTACGGTGCGCCAGCTTCTGAAGTGCAAGTGGAGCGTCTCTCCTCGGCCATTGATCAGCTAGCCAATGCCGCTTCGCAGCTGAGCCGACTGGGCGAACTATCTCAGCAGATGACCGATCAGTGGGTCGCTATGCAGCAAGACGGTCGCACCCTCGGTGAGAGTGCCGTCGAGTATCAGACGCAGATGGACACGACCTCACAGCACTTGGCTCGTCTCAACCAGATCTACGAGTCTCAGCTAGCAAGCATCACAGGACAGGTTGCTACCATTGACCAGATCAACCAAGGGCTGGAGCATATTAAGAATATGTACCAAGACTCCGCCATCGATAGTACCACCTTCCGCACGCAAAATGAGCGCTTGACCATGCAGCTCTCTGAGCTAAACCGTGTCTACGCTCGCATTCTGGAGGCGCTGACAGTCAATATGGGCGCTCCCGGCATGGCTGGTCGTCCTTATCAGGGAGGCTACGAGCCTAGCTACTACGCTCCACGGCAGGAGTATTCGTCGGCACGTCCTGACTACTACGCATCACAGCCCTATCAAGCACCACGCAATGCGGGCGCACCACAGGAGCCACAAGAGTAGAGCGCTTTCCTCTTCATCTACTCGATAGCTATTCATCTAACACAATCTAGGCATTATGGCAGCAGGAAGTAGTGGCAACCGCAATAGGCAGAAGATGATCAATCTGATGTATCTCGTCTTCATTGCGATGGTAGCACTCAATGTCTCCTCGGAGGTGCTCTCGGGCTTTGTCCTCGTGGAGCGCAGTCTCACGCACACCATCGAGGGAGCGCAGCAGAGCAATGACAACATCATGAAGGGGCTCTCGACTGCTTATGCCAAAAACCCTAGCAAAGCGGAGCCCTGGTATCGCAAAGGACTAGCGCTCACCGCCTATGCCGACTCGCTTTATAACGAGATAGACCAGCTGCGCCTCCTCATAGCACAAGAAGCAGACGGTAAAGATGCCAATCCCAACGAAGTGGCACGCAAGGACGATATGAATGCCCCCACGACCGTCATGCTCAACCCTCTCACACGGCGAGGCGCTAAGCTAAGGGAGTCGATCGAGGCATTCCGCACTTACACCACGCAGATGGTTCGTAGCGACAGCCGTCGTGAGCATATCTCCGAGATGCTCAGCACGGAGCGCGCGGGCGGACTGAGCTGGGAGCAGCAGATCTTTGAAAACATTCCCACCATCGCCTCGCTCACGATGCTCACGAAGCTCCAGAGCGACATACGCTCCGTCGAGGGAGACGTACTGAGTGACCTTGTCCAGAATATCGACAGCGGCGACCTCCGCGTCAATAAGATAGCGGCGCAAGTGATCCCACGCAGTCAGCTCGTCATGCAGGGTAGCCAGTACGAGGCGAGCATCGTCCTTTCCAGCTACGACTCGACACGAGTTCCCAAGATCGTAGTCAATGGCACTACGCTCCCCGAGAGCGCAGAGGGCGTCTATCGTGTCACAGCGACAAAGGCTGGCACCTTCCCCATCTCAGGCTACATCGAGACCGAGCTGCCCGACGGGACTGCTGTCAAGCAACCTTTCCAGTCGGAGTACTATGTCACTGAGCCTTTTGCGACGGTCGCTCCTACCATGATGAACGTGCTCTATGCCGGTATCAATAACCCGATCAGCATCGCCGTGCCTGGCGTCCCTTCGCAAAACGTGACCGCCACGATGACCAATGGGACGCTCACCCGCCAAGGCAATGGCTGGATAGCTAAGCCCGCTAAGATCGGTACTCCCGCCGTCATCACCGTCATGGCCAAGCAGGCAGACGGACGAACCACCAAGATGGCCGAGACATCGCTACGGGTACGAGCACTCCCCGACCCACTACCTTATATACAGTACACCGATGCCAATGGTGCGACCAAGCGCTTTAAGGGCGGACGTATCGCCAAGCGCGACCTCCTCACCGCTAATGGTATCGGAGCAGCTATCGACGATGATCTGCTAGACGTCCCCTACCAAGTAGTGCGCTTCCAGCTCCTCTTCTTTGACTCTGTCGGTGGCGTTATTCCTGAGGTGTCCAATGGCCCCACCTTCTCCGCAAGACAGCGAGACAAAATTCGCAATATGGCAAAGGGTAAGCGCTTCTTCGTGAGCGAAGTGACCGCTCGTGGTCCCGATGGTATCGAGCGACAGATCCCAGCCATCGAAGTAATCGTACGATAGTCTTCACAGCTTTAAGAATAGACCCATTCCCACTATACTATGCAACGCATTCAGTCTCTACTCATAGTACTCCTTGCCCTCACGCTCACACTGACCGCAGAGGCGCAAAACTTCGACCCGCTCTCCGCTACTCCGACCGACTCGACACAAGTCGCCACGGAGCTGCCACGCCGGCGCCCCACGGCACGTCAGCGACGCGCTCAGAAAGAGCAGGAGCAGGAGACACAGGCCAATGGCATCTCCATGCGCGCCAAGAACTACGCCGACCAGCAGGTCAAAGATACAGAGACAGCCCCCTGGCGTCGAGTCGTCTACCGACAGCTCTCGATAGATAGCCTAGCCAATGCCCCGATCTTCCGTCCTGTACGTCCCTCGGGAAAGTTGCAGAGCCTCTTCTCGCTCCTCTTCAACCGCTTCAACGAGGGGAGCATCACCGTCTATGAGTACGAAGACCTAGGCTACGAAAACCTAACTCCAGAGCGACAGCTGCGCTTCGAGGACTTCCTCGACCGCTTTGGTATCGTATATGACAAAGACCCCAGCCAGACTGGCAATCGCTCCTTCAAGATCCTCCCCGTCGACATCCCCACGCAGTCCATCCGCAGCTACTACGTCAAGGAGGAGTACTACTACGATGTCAAGACCAGCGACGTAAGCAGTCAGATCGTAGCGATCTGCCCCGTGATGGACGACGAGATCTCTATGGAGGGTAGCGTACGCATACCGCTCTTCTGGGTCAAGTACTCTGACCTGCAGCCCTACCTCTCGCAGCAGCCTGTCATGCTCTCGACCAAGAACAACGCCACGACTGCCACCATGGACGACTTTTTCAGCCTCAACCTGTACCGCGGACAGATCTCGATGACGCTAGGCGGTGAAACTGCTGAGCTCAATAGCGAGATGAGCGACTCGACAGCTATGGCTGCTCGTCAAGCTTTCCACAACCAGATCGAGGGCGAGCTCAAGCAGTTTGAGGAGAGCCTCTACGGCACTGAGTACACCACCTCTGCCACGAGCGACAGCGACCTTCAGGAGGCGCGTGACAGCGAAGATGACTCGCAGCTCGACACAGCCCGTGCCCGTCGCTCGCAAGAACTCCGCGAGGGCAAGAGTAACCAGCGCAAAGCTGCAAAAGCGGCCAAAGCAAAGAAGAAGAGCCGCGCTGACAAGAAGCGTGCTAAGAAGGCCACCCAAAAAGCAGCCAAGGCGGAGCAGCCGAAGCAGTCTAAGAGTAGCTCCACACGCTCCGTGCGCAACCGCTTCTAGCCGCGACACAAGCAACCGCTTCTAGCCGCGACACAAGCAACCGCTTCTAGCCACCGGCTACTAAGCGACCAACCACCCACAGAGGGCTGGGTCTGTCACAACGGACTCAGCCCTCTCTTTATGATATGGTTCTTATACTATCCGACCTTGTCACTAGTGAGGAAGATCCCGTAGTGAACCATGTCGAAGGGTAGTTGTTTAGGTTGGAAAATTATGTACCTTTGGTGAAACAAACCATTACGAATATAACTATGTACAAGACACTTCTACGCACTTTACTCTCACTGCTCCTCTGCCTACCAGCTCTACTACACGCAGAGGGCGACAAAGTGACCCTGCGCACATCAGCTCCTGTCGGATCGCAGGTGGCTCTCGCAGTCAATGACGAGGCGATCATTAGCGATGCGCTACAGCTAGACCATAGTGGAGTCAATGCTGTGGGCAACGACTGCAATTGGTACAAGGTCATTCGTCAGGAAGTCGAGATCACTGGATCCATAACCAAGATCGAGGCAACCTCATTTAGGCTAGCGAGCCTACAGATCGAGCAGGCTCCCGATTTAGATGTTTTCTTCTCTGAGGAGCGGGACAGAGGGAAACAGACGATTCAAGAGGCGGACTTCTCGATGTGTCCCAACATCACCAAGATCGGCATTCAGATGGCTGAGTTAAAGCAGATCAAGCTCCAGGGGCTGGCGCAGCTCTCTCTACTCGGTATCGGAGGAAACAATCTCTCTGCGCTAGATGTCTCTGGGTGCGACAACCTCAACGTCATATTTATGCACCGCAACCAGATCAAGGAGCCCGAGATGGGTGCCTTCATAGCCTCCCTACCCTCTCGTGTCGACCAGTCGACTGGCTACATTGTTGTCATAGACACTTACCCCTCTTTGACAGACGAAGGCAATGTCTGCACTGCAAAGCAGGTGCGACAAGCAAGGGATAAAAACTGGATCATTAAGACAGCAGACAACGAGGAGTACCCCGGCTCTGGATACCAGCAGCACATCTCCGATGAGACGATCCGACTGACCACGACACTGACCATCGGTCAGGGCGAGAACTACATCCCGCTCGGTATAGAGGGCTATCCCGACGAAGACTTTGAGGTCGAGGGTGGCACTTATCACAGCACTGCCAATGGACGTCGCTACTACCTGCTCGAGAGCCCTAATCTAGTCATACGTGGCAAGGTGCGCTCGCTAAATTGTGGAGGCACCTACCTGACGCACCTAGACATCAGTGGCAATCCTGAGCTGGAGACCCTCCTATGTGACGACAACAAGCAGCTTCAGTCACTCGTCCTAGGGACGCCCCATAAGCTGAAAACGCTCAACACATCCGACTCGCCCATCGGAGATATAGACTTCTCACTCCTCCCCTCCCTCGAGTACCTCTATTGTAGAAATAGTCAAGTGCCTCCTCGCTCTCTGGCCTCTCTGACACAGCTCAAAGAGCTAAACTGCTCGGGCAATGCTTGGAGCACGCTAGACCTCTCTCAAGCCACTCAACTCGAAAAGCTATTCGCAGCCGGGTGTGGACTATTGAAAGTAGACCTCACGCATTGTCCCAACCTTCGTGAGGTACAGGTACATGTCAATTACCTTAGAGAGCTCTCCCTAGCTTCTGACCGACTGTATAGTGTGATCGCCTTCGACAATGAGATCAGCGGAGAGCAGATGACCCACCTGGTAGAGAGTCTCCCGACCTTTGAGACTGGAGCTGATCCAGACGCACCAGAGCAAGCCGAGCTCATAATCTTCCGCACGGACAACCAGCCAGAAGCAGACAAAAACCGCTGCATGACCTCAGACGTACAGATTGCTACAGCAAAGAATTGGGCAGTTCTATCCGTAGATATGGATTACAATAAGTCTCCCTACCCAGGACTGCAAGGAGATCACATATCTCTCTGCCCGACTTCTGCCGTATCTCTCTACGTAACCCCTGATGCAGTCCGCATAGAGGGCATCCCATATGGAGAGACCGTCACGCTATACGACTTGTCGGGAGTGATCGTATATAGCTTAGCGGCTAGCTCAGGCACAGCTGTCATTAGCCCTGACGCAATCCCCTCTGGTATCTACTACCTATCTGTCGGTGAGGAGGTTCTGCCTCTTATCATCAGATAAAGCTTCTCACAAAGTGAAGACTTTCGAAGCAGAGGGCTGGGTCCGTCACAACGGGCTCAGCCCTTTACTTATCCAGTCGCTCCACACGCTCCTATTGCTCGCTTATCCCTTATAGTGTCAAGTGACCGCAAAAGCTTACCTTTGTTGACAGTTCCAAACTTCATACATAACCACCTGCTTATGAAACATTACTACCTGCTCGCACTCATTGGCGTGCTACTCTTACCCCTTTCTATCTCAGCTCAGACCATCGAGGATGGCGTCTTATCTGGCTGTATGGGTCTCTCGGGACGATATGTCGTACCTGACGAAGTGACCAAGATCGACAACTTCGCATTCTTCTCCTCGTCTGTTACCGAGGTGGTAATCGGCAAGAATGTTCAGGAGATAAGCAACGCAGCTTTTCAAAACTGTATGAACCTCGAGCGCATCACCTTTGCCGCAGGCTCCAAGCTAGAGCGCATCGGAGACGATGTTTTTAGCGACTGCCCTAAGTTGGTCGAGATAGCACTCCCCGAGGGACTTCAGCAAATGGGCGTACGTACCTTCTGGCTCAATGAGTCGCTCAAGCAGGTTACACTCCCTACGACCCTCGACACGCTACCCAAGTATTGCTTCCAAGGCTGTACAGCACTGCGCAAGATGAGCCTGCCCGAAGGCATGAAGGTCATCGCCGAGAACGCATTCTCAGGCTGCGAGAACCTGATGCAAGTGAAGCTGCCTAGCACCCTCGACTCCATCGCGACAAAAGCATTCTATAAGAACCTTGGACTATTCTCTCTATCGATCCCCGAGGGGGTACGCTCGATCGCTGATAGTGCTTTCATGCGCTGCGAAAACCTCGAGACCGTCACCCTGCCAGCCAGCCTAGAGCGTGTCGGTGCTAAGCTCTTCCGCCGCTGTTCTGAGCTCACAACTATCTCCGTATCCTCTGGAAGCAAGCACTTTATCTCTCGTGATGGCATACTCTACTCAGCCGATCTGAAGACACTCTATGAGGCTCCCGCCAAGCTCAAGAGCGAGGACTACAAGATACCAGCAGAGACAGAGACCATCTACCACTACGCCTTCTACGAGTGTCCCGAGGTTCAAGGTATCACCATACCACAGACGATCAAGCGCATCGGCATCGCAGCTCTTGTGAACAATGGGATGCGTCAGTTTACCTTCCCTGGCAATGATAAGTATTGGCTCGAGGAGGGTTCGCTCTACTACAAAGCAACCACCAGCGCTGGCGAGCAGATTGTCTTTATGGCACACCCCTCAGAGGCTGAGGGCGAGGCAATCGTCGCCTACGGCACTAGCTACGTGTCAGACTACGCACTCGCAGGGTGTCACAAGATTAGCTCACTACGTCTGCCCTCGACGCTCCTCGGTATGGGCGCCTTCGTGCTCAATGGATGCAAGGAGCTCAAGGATATCTCTAGCTACGCCATAGAGCCACCCGTCCTCACAGAGGAGTCTCTCATGGGTCTCGCTCTCCCCTCCGTGCAACTACACGTCTACCCAGAGGCTATGCAGAAGTATATGAATGCTCCCTACTGGCAGCTCATCCTACATGGTGACGACCTCACGGGAGAGGAGCCTAGAGCTATTGCATGGCCTGAGCAGCAGACCACAGAGCTCATCTGGAGCTATCAGCCCGATGGCATGCTACATCTCGAGAGCCAGAGCGCGGCAGCTATACAGGTAGCTCTCTACAGCACAGATGGCATACACATGGCCACGCTAGAGCTAGCACCACACGCTACCGCACAGCTCGCCCTCCCCACAGCTGGCATCTACCTACTCCGTAGCACCTCAGCTCACAGCACCCGCACTGAGCGTATCATACGCTAAGGAGCATCAAGCTTATCGTCTCTGCACGATAAAGCGTCCGTAAAAGGAGATCATACAATGCGAGGCATCTACACGTTACGGTGTGGATGCCTCGTTTGTTTTTGAGATCGTCCAGGATCTCCACGGAGGAAATGAAAATTCTTCACGTGGAGAAAAAAAATTCCCCACGTGGGCGTGAAATGAAACTTCGGAAGAATCAAATGAAACTTCGGAGGAAATTTTTCTCGCCTACGTGGAGAATAAAAAATAGCCACGTGGAGATTTGAGATTTTCCACGTGGCTATCGATGATTTAGGCGACCTAGTCCATGGTCAGCTGATCTATTTAGCCGAGGTCTTGTAGTGAATATTGTCAATAAGACGAACCTCGCCGCAGTAGCAGACGATGCAGCCGACAGGATCGCTGCTGTCTGACCACGACTCGAGAGGACGCAGCGTCTTGCCGTCGACGATCTGGTAGTACTCGGGACGCAGTAGCGGGTGCTCTGCGAGGCGTGAGACAACGAAGTCGACGACCTCACGTGGTGAGTGCTCTGGGACCAGCTCTAGACTCGCTACGAGCGTATCGTGGATACGTGGCGCTACGTCACGCTGCTCACTGGTGAGGAGGAGGTTACGGCTGCTCAGTGCTAGTCCGTCAGCCTCACGGATGATGGGGCAACTGTGTATCTCTACAGGCAGAGCGAGCTGGCGAACCATCTCGCGCACGATGGCTATCTGCTGGAAGTCTTTCTCGCCAAAGAAAGCGCCATCAGGCTGCACGAGCATAAAGAGCTTGCTCACGATCTGCGCTACACCATTGAAGTGCCCTGGGCGATGAGCCCCCTCCATAGTCTCTCCGAGGAAACCGAAGTCAAACTGACGGGTGTCCGCCTCGGGATACATCTCCTCGACGGTGGGCAGGAAGGCTATGTCTACCTGAGCGTCACTCAGGCGTGCTAGATCCTCCTCTGGCTTGCGAGGATAGGTACGCAGATCTTCGGGATTATTGAACTGCGTGGGGTTGACAAATACGGATACGACGACGATGTCGTACTGCTTTCTAGCAGCTGCCACTAGGCTCAAGTGTCCAGCATGCAGGGCACCCATAGTAGGCACTAGCCCTACATGGGCTGAGGGGTTCTCTTGGCGTAGCTTAGAGAGTTCTTGCTGTAGCGCAGCAACCGTTGTAATGACTTTCATTTGCGTGTGATATACTGAAAGGGTGTGTATGATTTGATTCCTATTTATAGGTCTTGTCTATAGAGCAGGCAGGCGTCGCCATAGCTGAGGAAGCGGTACTGCACATCAGCGAGGGCATGCTCGTAGAGCGCACGCCAACGGGGACCGATAAGTGCCGAGACAAGCAGCAGGAGCGTACTCTTCGGCTGGTGAAAGTTGGTCACCAAGATGTCTACCATATGATACTGATAGCCTGGGGCAATGAGTAGCGCCGTGGAGAAGGTGAGCCGATCAAGCCCTATGTGGCGAGCATAGCAGAGCAAGATCTCCAGAGCCTCACGACGTGACGGCAACGCAGCGCCACAACTCTGACGCATACGGTAGCTATACCACTGATCTAGGTGAAAGGGCTCTGCCACGTCCCCATCCTCCTGCGCAGCTTGCTGCAGCGCAACGGCATACCAGTAGAGACTCTCCAGGGTGCGTACAGAGGTCGTCCCAATGGGTACAAAGGGGCTGTCGATATGCTCTAGGAGCGTCTCCAGCGTTGCGGTCGGAACGCTGCAATACTCACTGTGCATCTGATGCTCAGCGACCTGACGTCCCTTGACTGGGAGGAAGGTACCCGCACCGACATGGAGCGTTAGCTCAGTGATGCGATGCCCCTCGGCTAGAAGCCTGTCATCTAGCTCTGGCGTGAAGTGCAGGCCCGCTGTCGGCGCCGCCACGGAGCCCTCAATACGCGCGTAGACGGTCTGATAGTCGGTGAGATCGCTGCTCTCAGTCTCTCGATTGAGGTAAGGGGGGATGGGTAACTGACCGCACAGCTCTAGTATCTCGCCAAAGCTCTTGGTCTCGTCGCTCCAGCTGAAGGTGACTACGTCTGGCGTCTCCACCGCCCTACTCGCTTGTAACGTGATAGTTTGTCCTCCAGCTAATGGGAGCGTACAGGAGATAGTCTGCTCGGGGCGCCACTTCTTCGAGTTGCCCACAAGGCAGTGCCAGGAGCATGAGCCGAGTGATGATAGACTCTCCTCGTAGCTGACAGGTCTGTATGGGTCTAAGCAAAGTATCTCGATGCGGGCACCCGTGGCTTTGACAAAGAAGATGCGCGCCTTGATGACCCGCGTGTTATTGCGAATGAGGAGCGCATGAGGCGGGAGCAGTTGTGGCAGCTCAGCAAAGGTGTGATCCTCTAGCCTCCCTGTGGCATCGCTCAGGAGGAGCCGGCACTGGTCACGCTCCGCCAGCGGATGCTCTGCGATACGCTCATCGGGGAGGGGGTAGTCGTAGTCGTTGATATCTATATCGACCCAGTGCTGCGTATGAGGCTTGTCACACATACTCTCGATCCTCTGATTTGTTTTTGCGGTACTACTCAAGCGTCACGTAGCAAGACTCCTGCAGCTTAGGCTCAACGATGACACGCTGCATCACGCCGTCACGCAAGTAGTCGATGGTGACACCCGTGCGGGGCGTTGTCGTAATCCAGGGGTTGAAGGCAAAGAGGTAGCTAAAACCTCCGAAGTACTTATCCTTGTCCAGTAGCTTAGCAACTCGGGCGTAGTCTTCCGCATCCCAATAGCGACAATTGGTTGGTCCATCTTTGATCGCAAAGGGACGCTCATGTGTGCGGCAGGACATGCTCTTCTTGACAAATGCTAGATAACCCTTAGAGAGTTCGTCGGCCGTGCCTATATGACGACCATTGATAGCTACAATCTCGTCACCAGCACGTAGCCCAGCCTCGGCAGCGGGTGAGTGGGGAGACAGCGAGTGGATGGTTGAGATATTATTTGCCTGATAGTTGATCCCTAACGACAGATACCTATGGGTGGCAAAGCGCACGACAAGTGAATTGAAGTAGCGGGTGAAGGGAAACTGCAAGAGCATCACCGGCACCGTCAGGGCGGTGTAGTCGGTCAGCAGATAGTCGTCAGAGAGTAGCTCCTCGGCTTCGCTCGTCCATAGCATCTTGTGCTCGTTGACACCACTATATATGGTAATGCCAAACTTGAGATAGAACCGAGCCAACGTCTTGTCGCTTCCCACCGGTAGGATCGGTAGCTCGACAAGCTTATGCGCCTTGGGGTCGATGCGTAGCGACGTTTGCACGGTAGCAGAGCGACGAGCGGAGGAGGCATCGTAAGAGCTGTTTTCGACAATACTATAGTATGTATCTACGAGGAGGTCGGGGTTTTTCTGATCGTAAGTTAGCCCCAGAGCTTGTAGCGCCTCAGTGATCTGCTGCTCAATAAGTGCATCCCGATTGGTGTGCTGCTTATTGGTGCGTACGAAGCCAAAGGTCTCATAGTTGATTAGGTCTGTCTTACCCTCCGTACCTGTGCTGATGGGGTAAGAGATCAATATATCGGACTCGTCCTCTAGACTGTACATGCCAAAAGCACGAGCGATGTCACGCTCCGTAAGTGCACCGGTTGGCTGAGCCATCGGCTTGAGATGACGCTCTACACGATGATAAGCAAAATTAGAGACCAGCAGGTCGACGGAGGCTCCTCCCTCGCTTTGCAGCAGGCGGATCATCTCCTCCTCGGGCATCGTATGGGTCTCCTGTCCATTGATAGCCTCAATGATATCACCGCTTCGTAGTCCAGTCTGCGCTGCAGGGCTATTGGGATAGACGGTTAGGATGACGGGGCGATTGGCTCCCCAGTTGTCGTTGTAGCTCAACTGGTACTCTAGACCGACGTACGCTTTCTGGGCTTGCATGGTCAGGGCAAAGGAGCAAAGTGCTAGGATAACTAGCAGGGTCGTGTGGTATAGTCGCTTCATTGTTGTCAATTCGTTGAGTGTGTTTATAATAAGGGTTACTGTAGCTCCAAGTGGTAGAGACGATCGATCACTTCGCCATAGGTCTGCTGTATGATCTCTTGTCGAGAGCCTGTGAGCTGTAAGCGTGCCGAGTAGATGCCCCGAGGTGTGTCTATAGCAACACAGACAGTCCCGACGGGTGTCTCAACCGTTCCCCCGGCAGGGCCTGCCACACCTGTGGTCGCTATGCTGATGGTGCTACGACAAGCCTGACGCACTCCGCTGGCCATCGCCTCAGCGACTTCTCGGCTCACGACGCCATACTGCTCGATAGTGGCGGCTGGCACGTGGACAAGTCGCTCTTTGAGTTCTATCTGATAGCTCACGATAGCTCCTTGAAACCAGTGCGAACTACCCGCATGTGACGTCAGCTGGCTCGCTATGTAGCCACCCGTACAGCTCTCGCAGGTCGAGACAGTCTCGCGCTGCTCTAACCAGTGCGCGATGAGATGCTTTAGCTGCTCTTCTGTCGTCTGAGGGGTGGGCATAAGACGTGGGTTTTAGATAGTCGTCTTGGCAAAGGGGACGGCATCTATCGATCCGTACGCTCCTCGCTCATAGGCAAAGCTGCCTGCCATGGCAACCATAGCGGCATTGTCTGTCGTAAAGGCAAAAGGTGGTATGTAGACCTGCCAACCGTAGCGATCGGCATAAGCATGGTAAGCATCACGCAGACCCGTATTGGCGGAGACACCACCAGCCACAGCTATGTGCTTGATGCCTGTCTCCTTACTGGCGCGTAGTAGCTTGCTCATGAGGATATCGATGACAGTCTTTTGGAGAGAGGCGCAGAGATCCGCTTTGTTTTTCGCAACAAAGTCCGGATCCTTGGCAAGCTCATCTCTTAGCGTATAGAGGAAAGAAGTCTTCAGCCCGCTAAAGCTGTAGTCTAGCCCCGGCACCTGTGGCTTGCTAAAGTGGAACCGTCCAGCGTCGCCCTCATTGGCGAGCTTATTGACGATCGGTCCCCCCGGGTAGCCAAGTCCCATCACCTTGGCACACTTGTCAAAGGCTTCGCCGGCCGCATCATCGATCGTCTGTCCCAGTATGCGCATATCATCGGGTGCATTGACCTGTACGATCTGTGAGTTACCGCCCGAGACGAGTAGGCAGAGGTATGGAAATGGGGGTGGCGTGTGTGGCTCCTCAGGCTTAGCGATGAAGTGTGCGAGGACGTGTGCCTGCAGGTGATTGACCTCGACGAGTGGGATCTGGAGTGCTAAGCTCAGTCCCTTGGCAAAGTTGGTCCCGACGATAAGCGACCCGAGAAGCCCCGGACCACGTGTATAGGCGATCGCATCAAGGTCGGCCAGCGTGACACCAGCACGTGCTACCGCTTGCTGTACGACGGGGACGATGTTTTGTAGATGGGCTCGTGAAGCCAGCTCGGGCACTACGCCTCCATACTTGCTGTGTACCTCTTGGCTTGCGATCACATTGCTACAGAGTAGTCCACCCCGTAGCACAGCTGCCGAGGTATCGTCGCACGAGCTCTCGATACCTAAGATTAGAGAAGATGAAGATGTCATGATGCTGTGTCGTGAGATTAGTTGGCAGCCTGGTAGTCAGCGCATACCTTGTCGACATATTTGAAGAACTTCGCACCACCCTGCTCTAGGAAGTAGTTTCGTCCCTCCAGCATCTCGACCAGCTGCATGAGTGCTCTGTCTTCGGCCATATGCATCAGCTCCCGCTCGGAGTCAGTCTGATCATCTATGCCCAAGAGGTGCAAGATGCCATGTATCATCACTCGGTATAGCTCCTGCTGGAACGGTACACCCAGCTCCTGTGCATTGGTCGCAACGGTGTCGATGCTAATGAGTATGTCACCATAGATCGCATCGTCGCCCTCCTGCTCACTCTCTCTAGGGAAGGTGATGACGTCCGTATAGTAATCATGCTGGAGAAATGCTCTATTTGCCCTCAGGATACCCTCATCGTCAGTGTACTGAAAGTTGATCTCCCCGACCGTACGATTCATCTCGCCGCATACACGACGCATCCAACGATTGGCGATTTGTCGCCTAATGGGTGGCATCAACAGATCGTTGTCCGAATAGTAGTTAAATTGCATATCTCGTCTCTTAAGTCTATCTGCATGCAGGCATTGCTTGCAATCTTGTGAGACTGTTGACTGTAACAGCCTCATATGGTATTGCAAAGGTAATGTTTTCTTTAGACTTACACAGCGTAACGAATGAAGGCACCTGCCCTAGACGAGGAGCAGATGCCTTCCTTATTATATTATGTACACACGAAGGGGCGTTGATGCCCGCAGCGTGGGCGCAGCGCTAGAGTAGGCGGATCGAGGTGATCGCGTTTGAGGCGACCTCTGCCTGGGCACCCTGTACGTTGCCACTACCCTTGAGAGCCATCGTGCCGAAGGTGTTTTTGACCATGCCAGTCTTGCGGTCGAGGACGATGTTGTTTATGCCATTGCCCTCTAAGACCAAGCCCTCTACAGTTGTCGTCGTCTTGCCATTGGCACGAAGCGTATAGTCTGTATCAGATACAGCTACCAGTGTGACGACACCCTCATACTGCGTATCAGCATTCTCCCCTGTGAAGAGAGGACTATTGACCGCGAAGGACTCACCCGGTGCTATCGGCTCTGCGGGGTAAAATGAAGGAAACATCGACATAGAGAGGATACCCTTCTTGACTAGGTCATCCACAAGTTCTCCCTCAGGCTCACCTAGAGGCTTAAGCTTAGCGTCCATCCACTGAGTGATCTTCTGATTGACCATCTTACGTAGCTGGCTGGTTGCATCGTCCTTAGCGTCTGAGTCTGTGTCCAGATTCATCTCTTGTCCCATAGAGCTGGTAGAGACTTGTATGCGATCGATATTGGTCTCCATCAGGTAGTTGCCATCCTTGACGTCCAATACCTTATTGGTATAGTTGATGGTCTGGGCTTGCTTGATCTCCATCTGCTGACCCATCACAGAGATGGTCATAGGATAGTTGAGCGTCATCTGATAGGTAAAGGTCTGCCCCTTCTCTAGGTTCAGACGCAGATCGTACTTCTCCTGTGCGAAGACGGAGGTCATCACACCGAGGAGGAGTAGCGTGTGTAGAATAAACTTCTTCATCGCGTTTGAGTGTGGATTGTCTGTGATTGCTTAACGTCGTGTACAGTATGCCCTATACAAACCTTCTTAGTATACGGCTAGTGGGCATTATACAGAAGCGCTAGAGTAGGCGGATCGAGGTGATCGTATTTGAGGAGAGCTCTGCTTGGGTACCCTGTACGTTGCCAGAACCCTTGAGTGCTACTGTACCAAATGTGTTTTTGATCATACCGGTCTTGCGGTCGAGGACGATGTTGTCTATGCCATTGCCCTCAATGACTAAGCCCTCTACAGTAGCGGTCGTCTTACCATTGGCACGGAAAGTATAGTCTGTATCAGATACAGCTACCAGTGTGACGACACCCTCATACTTTGTACTAGCATCTTCTCCAGTGAAGAGAGGGGTATTGACCGTGAAGGACTCCCCCTGTGCTATAGGCTCTGCAGGGAAGAATGCTGGAGACATTGCCATAGAGATCACACCCTTCTTGACTAGGTCATCTACCGCATCCCCCTCTAGCTCACCTATGGGATTATACTTAGCGTCCACCCACTGAGTGACCTTCTGATTGACCATCTTACGTAGCTGGCTGGTCGCCTCGTCCTTAGCGTCTGAGTCTGTATCCAGATTCATCTCTTGTCCCATAGAGCTGGTAGAGACTTGCATGCGATCGATGTTGATCTCCATCAGGTAGTTGCCATCCTTGACGTCCAGTACCTTATAGGTATAGTTGATGGTCTGGTTTTGCTTGATATCCATCTGCTGACCCATCATAGAGATGGTCATAGGATTGTTGAGCGTCACCTGATAGGTGAAGGTCTGCCCCTTCTCTAGGTTCAGACGCAGATCATACTTCTCCTGTGCGAAGACGGAGGTCATCACACCGAGTAGTAGCAGGGTGGATAGGATGAGTTTCTTCATAGTTCTATTGTGGTTTGATTATACGTTGTTTACTTGACGTTGTGCAGGTCATGCCCCATACGCACTTTTTTGGTATGCAGGTAGTGGGCATTGTACTGATTGGGTTTGATCTCTAGAGGCACAGTCTCCACGACCTTCAGTCCGTAAGCCTCGAGACCGACGCGCTTGACTGGATTATTGGTCATCAGGCGCATCTCGGTCACACCAATAGCACGGAGTATCTGAGCACCGACACCATAGTCACGCTCGTCGACCTTGTGTCCAAGGTGCAGATTAGCATCGACCGTGTCGAGCCCCTCATCTTGAAGCTTGTACGCCTTGATCTTGTCCATCAAGCCGATGCCGCGCCCCTCTTGGTTGAGGTAAACGATAACGCCTGCGCCCTCCTGCTCAATAATCTCCATAGCCTTGTGCAGCTGCTCTCCGCACTCGCAGCGCAGACTACCGAAGATGTCTCCCGTAGCGCAACTGCTGTGCATACGAACGAGCGTAGGCTTATTGGCTGAGATGTCACCCTTGATGAGGGCAATGTGCTCTAGACCATTGCTCTTCTGGCGAAATGGTATGATATCAAACATCCCCCACTCTGTCGGCAGCTTGGCTCTCACGCCCTCCTCGACGATGCAGTCCGTCTTGAGACGGTAAGCGATGAGATCCTCGATGGAGATGATCTTCATATCCCACTGCTTAGCGATCTCTACAAGCTGCGGAAGACGCGCCATCGTGCCATCCTCATTGATGATCTCAATGAGCGCACCAACAGGCTGAAGACCAGCGAGACGCGCTAGATCAATAGCCGCCTCCGTGTGACCCGCACGACGCAGCACGCCACGATTGCGTGCCCGCAAAGGGTTGACGTGACCAGGACGAGCTAGATCTGTAGGCTTGGTATTGGGATCTGCTAGTGCTTTGATGGTCATAGCACGATCATACATCGAGACTCCAGTCGTACAGCCGTGACCGATGAGATCGACCGTCACGGTAAAGGGAGTCTCATGTAACGACGTATTTTCATGCACCTGCATATTGAGTTCGAGCTGGGCTGCACGCTCCTCGGAGATAGGCGTACAGAGTACACCACGCCCGTAACGCATCATAAAGTTGACCTTCTCGGGCGTTATCAGTTCGGCAGCCGTGATGAAGTCCCCTTCGTTCTCACGATCCTCGTCATCGACGACGATGACAAACTTGCCCGCTTTGAAATCTTCTATAGCCTCCTCGATGGAGTTTAGTTTGAAGTCTTGATTCATATTCTAAGAATACTATATATAAGGAGCAGATCACTCTGTCTGTGACTCGATCTGCTTGACAATATGGTTCAATATAGGCGGCATCTGATGCAGCTGTCTCTTGTTGCGCCGCAAAGCGATGCCGAGGTATAGCATCACCAACAAAGAGACTGGTAACAAAGGTATGCAAATCCAGACACATAACCTATTTTGCCAAAGAGGATTTGCAAAGGTCTTGCCCAGCATAGGTAAGTTCAGGAGCTGAGCAAAGATATACTTGTCAGGATAGTTGTGCAGCGTCTCGACAGTCTCTTCTAGCTGCTGGTAGAGCTGCTGATACGCCTTGGCGAAGTCGGGCAGGCAATCCAGCCTCAGCCCCCTACTCTGGGCATAAGTCATACCGAGCAGTGCGTCCATCTGCCGTTGTAACTCACGAACCTCGCACAGCACCTCCTCAGAGGTTGCGGGCTGCATGATAATCTCCTTGTACTCCAGTTGTCTTGAGTAGTTCGGGTGGAAGATGCGCCGGAAGAAGACCACATAGGCATCGGAATTGAGCGTAGCTGAGTCTCGCGAAGCCTTGTAGGTGAGGAAAGCTCCCAGCGGTAGGATCACGGCACTCGACAGCCACATACCCGCCCAGACAGGGATCTGCCCACTATTGATCATCTTGAGCCCGAAGGTGTCGATGACGTAGTAGATAATGAAGATAAGCACCGCCAAGACCATCGGCGTACCCACGCCTCCCTTGCGTACGATAGCTCCCAGCGGAGCTCCAACGAAGAAGAAGAGCAGACAAGCCACAGGGAAGGTGAACTTACGATGCATCTCCTGCGCATTGACACGGTAGTCTGAGGCGGCATCGTCATAGTAAGTGTCAGCAATCTGCACCGACGAGGAGAGACTCTCGAGCCACTCTAGCGCTTGCTTGTAGCCTAACAACTTATCCTGATCAGTTGCTCTATCCATCAGCGAGTCTAGCGTATAGGGTGGTGGCGAGGCGTGACTAGACTCAGCACCGAGCAACTCATCATGGCTCAACCGACGAGCTGTTACTGTTGCAAAGGGACGATGTGAGAGTTGATCCTGCTTTAACCAAGCAGCAGCTTGTAGGTTAGCGTTTGGCATTGTCGCGCTCACCCCCGTAGAGACAGGCGGAGAGAGCTTGGTATGGATCTCAAAGAGCACATCACTCCCCACCTGCCGACCCACACTGTCTGCTGCCATGCGGGTACTGTCGCTATAGACAATAAGCTCTCGAAGGTTCTTACCTACGAACTGAGACTTGAGGTAGTCATCGCCCATCATCTCAAAGTTTGCATCAAAGGGAATGAAGATCACCTTCTCCGTAAAGTGCTCCTTAATATAGGAGGCTGGTCGCTCATCCGACGCTTGACTGCCTGGGATCAGCGTCGTCTGACTACTGAGCTGCTCAAAGCTTTCACCACTCCTAAGCGACATGATGAGATAGAGCTTGCTCTCGTCCATCAGCAAGCGTCCCGTGTCGGCCAGTATGATGCGAGGCGTGTGCTGCTCAGAGAGGTCATAGATCATTACATTGTATAGGGTACTTGTCGCAGCATCTTTGTCCCCGACATAGATACTGTAACCATCGATCCCATTGAAAAAGATCCCCTTCGGTATCTCCAATTCAGGACGCGCATAGCGTGCGGAGAAGAGTATCTGATAAACTCGCACACTAGCCTTCTGCACCCCCCTATCTAGATAGACGAAGAGCCCCAGAGCGATACAGGTCACGAGGATCACCAGCGGCTTCATGATTTTGCTCAGAGGCACGCCAGCCGACTTCATGGCCAGTAGTTCCAGTCGCTCACCGAGATTACCGAAGGTCATCAGCGATGCTAGCAAGACTCCCAGCGGCACAGCCGTAGGCAGTACGTAGAGGCCTGCGTAGAAGATCACCTCCAGCAGCACCCCCACATCCATTCCCTTGCCGACCAAGTCATCGACATGCTGCCAGAGGAACTGCATCAAGACAACAAACCAGCAGATCAGCAGGGTCATCAATAGGAGAGGCAAGAAAGATCTCACCATAAAGATGTACATGATCTTCGGTCGCAGACGCATACCTCTTACTTGCACGATCGTAGGATTGGAAAGGAGTAATCTTTACTTCAGGAGCTTGCCCTCACTCTTCAAGTCAGTAAAGAGTCTGTCTAGGACGGCATTGATAAAGGAGGCACTCTTGGAGTTGTCGTATACTTTTGCTAGTTCGATATACTCATTGATCGTCACCACGAGCGCTATGTCAGGGCAGTTGAGAGCCTCCGCCACCGCCATCTCCATCAAGATCATATCGACTAGCGCCACACGATCCTGCTCCCAGTTATCTAGTCGCGGCGTCAGCATCGCATCATACTCCTCACGGTGTAAGAGCGTCTCCGAGAGCAACTGATGCGCATAGAGCCGATCCCGATCACTGTGAAACATAGGAAGCAAGTCACCCGGTAGTTCTAAGCCATCCTTAGCACCTCGACGCAAAGTCTTCAGAGCAAAGTCCTGTATCGTTACCACAGGCTGATTGGTAAAGGGGATGACACGATAGTCCTCTGACCCCTTGAGACGCTCTACCGTCGTCTCCACCTGCTCCACAGGAGGCATCTCCTCGACCTCTAGACGCTCGCAGATAGCAGTCGCATCGGCCCAGTAGAAAGAGTTTGCCGCAAGATGCTCATTAAGCTCTGCGGTGCGAAAGAGCTGCTTGAGTAGATTGCTCCAATAGTCACACTGCTCCTGCATAGAGAGTGTAGAGACATCCTCAGGTAGCGCATTATACGAGGGATCTTGCTCAACTATATTGTAAAGTGTGCGGAGCAACTGCTCGTCCTGTTCCCAGCGCTTCTGCAGCTCATCGAGCGGATTCTGTATCTCCGTACAGCGAGCGATCTCCTTGACGAGAGTCATATCGGAGAGGTTACGAGGCGCTACCTCGTCCGAGGACTTGAGGAAGCGTCGCTCACGTATCTCTAAGAGCTCCCTCTGATAAGCTGCGAGCGCACGTATCAGATCTAATAAGTAGTAATAGAGGTAGTAGGTGTGACGTAGGGAGGTCGTGAGCGACTTGTCCGCAAGTGCCACATCTAGACGGCCGCTAGAGATAGACTGGTAAAGTTGCTGGAAGACGCGGATGCGTACGATAGACCGATTGATCATATCACTCTATGAAATAGATGAATATAGTAGGAGCAAACAATTCACGAGGAGGGCACTACCCTTCCCAATCTGTAGTCTACGAGGACAAACTCAAGGCATCCACCTTGGTGACCACCATAGATCCGCCACAAAGGTACAAAAAAGGTCTCGGAGAGGATCACCCCAGAGACCTCAAAAACCTTAGAAGCGGTAGGCGAGGTAGCTGTCGGCGCGCCAGCGAGGTATACCTTCATCTAGGTTGCGATCGTAACGTACGGAGGCTGAGAGTGTCCAGTGCGGCGCTAGCTGCCACTGTAGGAGTAGTGCTGTGGCAAAGCCTTGACCCGTGGCACTGTATAGCCCGAAAGCGTAGCGAGTGGTGGGCAGGTAAGCGTAGCTCGCGACCCGCACGTGGTCGGCATGGTAGTAATGCCCCGAGAGCGCGATGCTGAGCGGACGGCGCACCCCCGTACGGTAGCGACCGACGACCGTGAGCGACCTACCCCACTGCGCTTCGTTTTGCCCCTCTAGGCGACGCTGCTGTAGAGTGCCGACAAGCTGCAGGGAAATGGGCTCCAAGCTATAGCGTAGCGTACTGCTGAGTCGCCAGCGAAGAGCCTCTTCATTGGAGCGTCCCAACTGCCCGTACCAGAGTTGCTCGAGCTGATTGTTGTAGCGGGTGGTGAGGTAGAGACGTGTCAGGAATCCACGACTACGCTCTAGCTTGCGGTAGCGCGGCTCGAGGCTTTCGTATAGCTCCAGAATAGCACGTAAGGTGGAGTGCTTTAGCAGGCGTGTGGTGCCGTAGAGGCGTAGTCCCATATCGTTGCCTAGGCGGGCGTAGTGGCTTTCGCTACGACCATAATAGGAGGCAAAGTGGGGAGACATATAATATAGTGTCACGCCGAGGTCTCGTTGCCGAGGAGTATGGTAGCGCAGATGCTGTATGAAGCCCAGATGCTCTAGCTGCTCAGTGGCTAGTTCGCCTTGCAGCTCTAGGCGACGCGACTGGCTCTGCCACTGATAAGCAAGCGATGTGAGCCAATGCGACTGCAGCGGTGTATCGCTCTCTAGAGCTTTGTAACCAGGCATAAAAGCTAAGTCATACCCCATCCAGTCGGCATAGAGCGTCTGCAGCGAAAGTAGAGCTCGTGGCATCGTGTAAGCAAGCTGCGCCCCCACCGTCTGCATCGGTATGAGCGCACGCTGGGCTCGTCGCTCAGGGGTGTCATAACGCATATTGGGTCTGATAGACTCGATCAAGCTTTGACGCTCATCGATCGAGCCATCGAGCCGACTGTATGAGTAGAAAGCGGAGTAATGCCACGCCCCCCAATGCCCCTCACTCGCAATGCCTCGCAAGGTACGCTCACGCAGCGCACTGAGCGATGGCGAGAGCATCGACTTAGAGCGAGAGATCTGTGGCAGCGCACTAGCACTTGCCCAGACGGATCGAGCGGCGAGAAGACCAGCGCCCCACCTCACCTTAAAGTGTCCAAGTACCACCTTGTCGAGGTAGGCCAGGCGAGGTTCATACATAGCGAAGTAACGCCAGGTGCCATCTTTAGCTAGCTCCTGTGGGTGTCTCTGATACTGAGCCGCCACCTGCCACTGTCCCTTCTGCCTGAGCGATATAGCTGAGCGCAGCTTGAGCGGATCATACCACGCATCAGAGACAGCTTCGGAAGCTTTATGGTAACTCATCGCTACGTAAGCTTCGCCAGTGAGTGGCGCCTTGGGCTTTGCGTAAGGCTCCCCAGCGAAGGGGCGCACCATCACATAGGGTGCCACACGAGCTATCGTCTCACGATCCCACCCCGTGACCCACTTGAGGTCATAGACCGATTGCAGTTCGCCTCCGCGCTCATCACGGTAGCGTCTGAGCTGATAGATCTGGTAGCTGGTGAGAAAGGGAAAACGCTCCTGCAGCTCCTGCTGGGTAGCACGGTTCAGGTCGAGCAGCACCTTTGTCTCTTGTTGAGACAGCTCTAACAAGTCGTCCTCCTCTAGCTCGGCGAGATCATCACTCGGCAAGCTCTCGACGAGCCACTCAAGTGGCAGTTCGTCCGTCACGAGCGAGTCGCTCTGCGCCCACCCCGCCAACGGAAGGAGGAGCAAGAGCGGTAGATAAAGCCGTCTCCTACTCTTGCAGATGAACGATCGTAATGCCTGCACCGCCAAACCGCACATCTTCATCATGATAATGACTGACCCCAGGGTAGTGATCGAGCAGTTCACGGATAGAGACTCGCAGCGCACCCGTTCCCGTGCCGTGCAGTATCTCCACACGGTTAAAGCCTAGACTGATCGCATCGTCGAGGAAGTACTGAACCGCTTGGATCGCCTCAGCGGCTCGCATACCCCGCACGTCGAGTCGGTCGGAGAAGTCCAGCCGACGCTCATGCAGATGCTCCACCACATTGGTCGTACGAGCCGGTTGCGCAGTGGCCTGCGCCTGCTCCTCCTTACGCTCACTGCCGAGCCGTACGATCTCATTAGGCTTGCAGGTGATACGTATGCGACCATTGACCACCACCGTGGCACTATTGTCCGAGAGTTCAGAGAGGACGCCCACCACATTCATCGTCGTGACCCGCACCTCGTCACCCTCCTTGGGAGGCTGTGGCATAGAGAGTTTTACCGGCGACTGACTTTGCGCACCACGCTCTGGGGAGTCGCCTTGCTTGCGCTTGCGCTCCTTACGCTCCTTGCGACGCTTGAGTCGCTCCAGCTCACGCTCCACACTGCCCGTCTGCTCTACCGTCTCAGCCTGCGCCAGCTGCTCGCTGTAGGCGCTGAGTGCTTGGCGAGCCTCCTTCGTCTGCTGACGCTCCGCTTGGCTCTCCTTGATCTCACGGATCGTGCGCTCGATCTGAGCACGGCTCTGATCCAGTAGTTGAGCCGCCTCTTGCTGTGCTTGCGTTAGGAGATCCTGACGCTGCTCTTTAAGCTTCGACAGACGCGCCTCGTAGTCTGCGAGGAGACGCTCGAGCTTCTGCTCACGATGCTCTATCTCGGTACGCTTACGCTGCCAGTACTGCTTGTCGCGTACAATGTCCTGCACGTAACGCTCACTCTGGATCACCTCCTCGCCGACCAGCTCGGTGGCGTACTCCAGCACTTGGCGCGGCAGCCCTTGCTGACGTGCTATCTCAAGGGCAAAAGAGCTACCCGGCTGACCGATGGAAAGCTCGTAGAGCGGCTTCATCTCCTTTTGATCATAGAGCATAGCACCGTTGACGATGCCCTTGTGCGTGGTCGCATACTCCTTGAGATTGCGGTAGTGCGTCGTGATGACGCCCCACGCCCGCTGCTCATTAAAGAGTGCCAAAAGTCCCTCCGCAATGGCTCCACCCAGCTCCGGCTCCGTACCAGCTCCAAACTCATCTATCAGAAGCAAACTATTAGCTCCACAAGCAGCCGACATAGCCCGCATATGCTTCAAGTGCGAGGAGTAGGTACTCAGATCATCCTCCATAGACTGATTGTCGCCGATCTCTATCGCTAGGTGCTTGAAGACACCCGCCACCGAGTCAGGGTGTACGGGGATCGGGATGCCACTCTGCAGCATGTACTGAAGGAGTCCGACCGTCTTGAGACAGACCGACTTACCGCCAGCATTAGGGCCCGAGATGACGAGGATACGTTCGTTGGGATAGCGTAGTAAGATGTCTTGCGGCACGACGCGCTTGCCCTCTTGGCTAAGGGTGTGCTGAAGTATCGGGTTAACCGCTTGGTACCACTGAATGGTTGGCTTGTTGCGCACCTCAGGGATAGAGCAGTGCATCTCATCGGCAAAGCGTGCTATCGCACAAACCGCATCGATGCGCCCCATCGAGAGGTAAAGCTGGGACAACGTCTCACGGCGCTCCCGAATAGGTGCCGTAAGCTGACGCAAGATCTCGATCACCTCACGATGCTCCTCGCTCTCCAGTTCACGGATGCGGTTGTTTGCCTCGACCACCTCGAGCGGCTCTATATATAGTGTCTTGCCTGTGGCACTCTCGTCGTGAACGATCCCTGGTATCTGACGCTTGTGCATAGCGGTCACAGGTAGGACGGGACGCCCCGAGCGCATCGTCGCCTGCGCATCCTCCTCGACATAGCCAGCAGCCTGCGCCGCCGTGAGCAGGCCTCGCATCAACTTCGCAATGGCACGCTCCTCACGCTGGAGGGCTAGTCGTAGCTCAGCAAGCCGTGGCGAAGCGTTGTCCACCAGTCGTCCATGCGGATCCAGCTTGCGCAAGATCGTTTGCGCTATCTCCTGCAGACCCTCACTACCCACCACAAGGCGAGACAGACTAGGATAGAGCGGTGAGACCTCTCCCGCTCCATTGTCCTGCACTTTTGTTAGGAGCCTCGACCACGCCTCATAGCTCACGATCGCCTGAGCCACCTGCGCCAGCTCCTCCTCCGTCAGATAGCTACCCTCAGCACGTAGCGTGCCGAGCGTAGTCCGCAGGTCAGCGACACGTCGTGTGGGTAGCTCCATCGTAACGCTCAGCAAGTGTCTCATCTCCCGCACACGCTCCAGACGGTGACGGATAGCGTCTGGACGAGTCGAGGCGGTCAGCGCACCCACCATCTCCCGCCCCATAGAGCTGTGACACTCCGAGGCGATCAGATCTAGTAGGTCGTAGTAGCCTACTTTATCTAAATAGTCCGAGGGATAGGTTATATCGCTAGGCATCGTGTCAGAAGAGCTTGAAGAGGTCATTGGCATTGGCATAGATCACCAGAGCTATCAGGAGCAGCATCCCCACCATCTGCGCTCGTATCAGCACTTCGTCCTTTACCTTGCGCCCTGTGATCATCTCCCAGATGACGAAGAGCAGGTGCCCCCCGTCCAGTCCCGGTATGGGGATGATATTCATAAAGGCAAAGATGATCGAGAGGAGAGCGCATATTTGCCAGAAGGTGAACCAGTCCCAATGTGCGGGGAAGAGCTTGACCATCGAGACCAAGCCCCCTAAGGAAGAGGCGCCCTCTGGGGTGAAGACATACTTCATATCTTGCGCATAGCCCGAGAGGGTGCCTATCCCTTTGTGCCACCCCACGACAAAGCTCTGTGGCAATGAATAGTGCACTTGTTGCACCTCGTAAATGTCTTGCAGCGGACGGAGCATCACTCCGATTACACCCGTCGTATCGGGACGTATCGCTAGCTGCACCGTATCTCCGCCACGAAGCCACTCAGAGCTAATCCATTCACCCGCATGGGTGTAGAAGTAGCGACGCCCACTAGGTAGGTGAGGCATCGGGATACTGTCCAATGCAAGCAGTTTGTCGCCACGCAGCACCCCCGCCTCAGCAGCTGCACTACCTGGCACGATACTGTCCGCAATAAAGGGTACCTGCATCGTCATCAGTCCCTCATTGCCTCGCAAGATACGCTGCATCATATCGTCAGGTATCGCTATATCGATCAGCTCACCATCACGCTGCACGGTCACCACCTTCGCCTCGATCACCGCACGCATGAAGTCAGCACGCAGCACATCCCGTTCCTTGCCGTCGATAGACCATATCACGTCTCCATCGTGGAAGCCCACCTCCTGAGCCGCAGGGCTAAAGATCATCCCCGCTGTGACCGACCGTGAAGACATCTCCACATCGCCCCAGTGGTACGATATGCCCGCATAGATTAGGAGGGCTAGAACAAAGTTAAAGAGCACCCCACCGATCAGAATGAAAAAGCGCTGCCATGCAGGCTTACTACGAAATTCGTTGCCACGCATCGGCTCCTTGACCTGCTCCGTGTCGAGGCTCTCGTCGATCATGCCGTGGATCTTGCAGTAGCCACCGAGCGGGAGCCAGCCGATACCGTACTCCGTCTCGCTACCCTTAGGACGATAACGCCAGAGTGCCTTACCCTTGACATCAAAGAAGAGGTAAAACTTGTCCACCCGCACGCCAAAGAGTCGTGCGAAGAGGAAGTGCCCCAGCTCATGTATAAAAACCAAGAGACTCAACGCTAGGAGCAACTGCCCGATCCGCATCAGAGTACTCATGAGTGCTACCGTATCTATACCCATCTAGTTTGTCGTAATTATAGCTAGCCACAAAGGTACAATAATATTAGAGGCTAACCTTTAGGTAACGGCGGTTGGCTGTTAGCTGTTGGCTGTTAGCTATTGGCGGAAACCTTTAGACCAAGCGGGAGGGCGTCCGTTGTAGCACAGCGTGACGAGTAGCAATAATACGTGTAGCCCTTTGCTTTCTAAGTTCATATGCAAGTAAAAAGCGAAGTTTTTTCTCGTTTCG
>ENA-OPEA01000179-OPEA01000179.1-human-gut-metagenome-genome-assembly--contig:-NODE-179-length-39765-cov-8.729338_pt1 | contig 39765 bp, 33 predicted proteins | sample MGYA00241623_ERZ501509 | MGnify/ENA primary metagenome ERZ501509 (study PRJEB25962, sample SAMEA2042571) | human gut metagenome | biome: human gut; feature: human-associated habitat; material: faeces... | reverse complement strand
AGAGGGAAGGAAACGAAAGTAGGTCAGAAAACTTTCGTTTCCCGACCTACTCGATTGTTGATACACCTCGCGAGAGTGATAGCTCTCCCGAAGGCATCGATGTGAGTAGCTAGTGCTTACTTCTTCTTGTTGATGTCTAGAGCTGTGCTAGGCTTAAACTTGATAGACTTGCTAGCCTTGATCTGGATCGTTTTGCCTGACTGTGGGTTGATACCCTTGCGAGCAGCACGCTCAGAAACGTAGAATGAGCCAAAGCCTACAAGTGTGAGGCGCTCACCCTTCTTCATCTCCTCGTGGATGGTCTCTACCATAGCCTCATAGACAGCCTTTGTGTCCTTCTGAGTTAGCTGAGCCTTATCGGCAACCGTCTTGATGAAATCTGTTTTGTTCATAGGTAAACTTGTTTATGATTAGTTATAAGATTCTTCTCATGTGATCACTCCTAAGAGTCGTCTAAACAACTTACGGAGCGGTACTTGGCAATCAACCGATACCGTTCACGCTTCAAAGATAGTGGTTTTTTTGTTCTCTGCAACTATTTTGGGAAAAAATCGCTCAATAAGCTCTTGCTGAGAGCTATTTTGTGGCTTAATCGGGGGATATCGTTCGTTTTTGCTTGACTCAGATCGACACGCTCCACACCTCTTTTGAGTAGCCGATAGTACCTTCGTGGGGAGAAACTGGAAATTCTCACGTGGCAAATTAGAAATCCTCACGTGAGAAAAAAACTTTTCCTTCCGAGGAAAGGAAAAATTCTTCGGACTTTTCATTTCATTCCTCCGAAGTTTCATTTCGTCTCTACGTGGAGAATATTTTTTTCTCACGTGGAGATTTGGGATTTGCCACGTGGAGATCGATCCGTACTCTAGATGCACGCCGTCAGATACATTAGTTCGTTCGTCTACCAAGTCTAGAACTTTTTGTACATTTGTAGCAGAACCAGCGCAGCTTAAGACCGTTCAGACCTAAGAAGCTACGACAGACTTATCAACATAAAATCAACCAATACAGCTATGGCAGACAATAAGAAACTTTATCGCTCTCGTGAAGCGTGGATAGGAGGCGTATGCGGTGGCATCGCTGACTACTTCGGATGGGATCCGACGATCGTACGACTCATCTATCTATTGATCACATTCACAACAGCGTTTGCGGGCATTCCTATCTATATCCTTTTGTGGATTTTCGTGCCGCTGAAGCCGTTCCGCAATAACTATTAAAGATCTTTGGCATATAGCACTATGAGTTACCCATTACTACATGAGCTACTCGACTTGGTCGAGAGGTACGAAGAGTTCCGTGGGAATGCTGAGCAGTCAATGAGCAACTTTTTGCGCTTTGCCGATCAGTCCCTTGAGCAGCAGACAAGCTCCGAGGAGTCAGAGAAGAGCATGCGTAGTCATGCCTTCCTCAATGCGATGATAGCCCGGGATATAAGCTTCGTCTACCGCTATATGCGTTGCCTCGTACGTAAAGCAATTAAAGGCACTCCTCTACAGACCATCGATGAGTACTCCTATCTCATCACACTTATGGCAAAAGGGGAAATGACCAAGACCGAGCTCAACAACTACAATGTAGTCGAAAAGACCTCTGGTAGTGAGATCATCCGTCGTCTACTCAAGGGAGGGTTGATCTCGCAGACACGCAATCTACAGGATAGGCGCAGCCTACTCCTCAATATCACACCCAAGGGTCGGGAGGTGGTCAAGGAGCTACTACCTCGCATGCAGCAGAGTAGTGATATACTCCTACGAGATCTCTCGTGGGATCAGAAGGTCTTCCTTCACTCGCTCCACGAGCAGCTATACCAGAGCAATCATCCACTCTTTATCGCAGAGCGAGATACGGATCTGCCTGGGCTCCTTGAGAAGCTCTCTATCGACCATCGCGCCCGCTAGCTACTAGGCTCTCCTTCTCTTCTCTAGCTTCTAAACTCTAACCTCTAAAGCCCTCTAACCTGACCATGAACCATATAAGTGATTTGCTCAAGCTCTTTGCTACCACTTATCGGCACAAGACCCTCCTACGCTATATGGATCGGACGCCCGAGGAGCAATGGCATGAGTGGAGTGGGGAGCAGCTAGATGAGCAGATTATGCTGGCGGCGCAAGCACTCGTACGGGCTGGTGTACAGCCTGGCGACCGAGTGGCACTCTACTCACAAAACATGATGGAGGGTATCATCACCGAGCTGGGCTTGATGGCGATACGTGCCGTATGCGTACCGCTCTATGCTACTTGCTCGCCTGAGCAGGTAGCCTACATCACGGAGCATGCAGGGGCCAAGCTGATCCTCGTAGGGGAGCAGTTTCAGTACAACAATGTCTACCCACTCCTAGCGACCCACCCCACGCTACGCCAGTTGGTCATCCTAGATGAGCGGGTGGTGCGTGATCCTGCGGACGACCGGAGTGAGTACTTTGAGACTTTCCTCTCGATGGGTGATGCGATGCCCTACGAGACAGAGGTGCGGGCGCAGCTAGGTGCTGGCACGCCCGACGAGACGGCCGTCATCATCTACACTTCAGGTACCACCGGCACACCCAAGGGGGTGCAGATCACCCATCGCATGATCCTGACACAGGTGGAGCGACACCAGCAACTCTTTCCGACACTAAACGATCACGACGTATCGGTCAACTTCCTCCCGCTGAGCCATGTCTTCGAGAAGCTCTGGGTCTACTTCTGCCTTGCCACAGCTATCAAAGTGGTCGTCGTGACCAATCCTAAGCGCATCATGGAGTTGATGCCACAGATACGTCCCACGGTGATGTGCAATGTGCCCCGATACTGGGAGAAAGTCTATCAGGGCGTACAAGAGCACATCGAGCGGTCGAAGCCTATGATGCAGTGCATCTATCAGAAAGCTCTACGTGTGGGACATAAGTACCATATCGACTACCGCATCCATGGTCGTAAAGCTCCTTTGGGGCTACGCCTATCCAATGCGGTCTACCGCTACACTGTATTCTACATCCTCAAGCGTGTCCTAGGACTGGAGCGAGGGCGTTTCTTCCCGACCGCGGGAGCCCCGCTCTCGAATGAGATCAACGAGTTCTTGCAGTCGGCCGGCTTTAACATCGTCGTCGGCTATGGGCTCTCCGAGTCCTCAGCAACAGTCTCCTGCTATCTACCAGGGCGCTATGTCATAGGCTCCGTTGGGGAGGTCGTGCCAGGCGTAGAGGTACGCATAGATCCCGAGACACAAGAGATACAGCTACGTGGCGATACCATCACGCCTGGCTACTACCACAATGATGAGGCAAATGCAGCCGCCTTCACCGCTGATGGGTGGTTTCGCACGGGCGATGCCGGACGACTTGAAGGAAGTACACTATTCTTCACCGAGCGGATCAAAGAGCTGTACAAGACAAGCAATGGTAAGTACATAGCTCCGCAGCAGGTCGAGTCACTCCTGAGCAGCAGTCCGCTCATCGAGCAGTGCGCTGTGGTGGCCGACGAGCGCAAGTTTGTCGCAGCACTGATCTATCCAAACTACGAGCAGCTACGCCGCCGGCTCCGTGAGCGTGGTCAGGAGGCACTGGCCGACCTTCCCACGGCCGACCTAGCGCAGCGTAGCGAGGTATGCGACATGCTCCTAAGCCATATAGAGCCTCTGCAGGCTCATCTGGCGGGCTTTGAGAAGGTAAAGCGCATCGCACTACTTGCCGAGCCATTCTCCGTCGAGGCGGGTACACTCACTCCGACACTCAAGCTGAAGCGCAAAGCGATCCTCGAGCAGTACGCCGAGCTGATCGAAAAGCTGTATCTTTGACCTCCCATTTCATACAATAAATCAAAGAGCGCACGCCACACCATCGTGGCGTACGCTCTCTAGATAACCGAATATATTATGATAACACAGGACCAACTAGCAGAGCTGTTGGAGCGCACGAAGGCGCTGGGGAGGTATCTTTGACATCGACCAGCGACGTGTCCAACTAGAAGAAGAGGAGCTCCGGACACAAGCTCCAGACTTTTGGGATGATGTGCCACGAGCCCAGCAGCAGATGCGGCGTGTGGGCGAGATACGCTCATGGATCGAGGCTTTTGAGGCTGTTGATGCCGCTACGCAGGAGGTGGCTCTAGCGTATGACTTTTACAAAGAGGAGGCGATCGAAGAGCAAGATGTGGACGATGCCTATGCACGTGCCATCAAGCTAGTCGAAGACCTTGAGCTGCGCAACATGCTGAGCGCTGAGGAGGATCGCCTAGGGGCTGTCCTCAAGATCAATGCGGGTGCTGGTGGTACCGAGAGCCAGGACTGGGCCTCGATGCTGGTGCGTATGTACCAGCGCTGGGCAGAGCGGTCGGGCTACAAGGTGACCATCACCAACTGGCAGGACGGCGACGATGCCGGCATCAAGACGGTCACCATGCAGATCGAGGGCGAGCTGGCCTACGGCTTCCTCAAAAGTGAAAACGGCGTGCACCGTCTCGTACGTGTTTCTCCCTATAATGCACAGGGTAAGCGAATGACTTCGTTTGCCTCGGTCTTCGTCGTACCTCTCGTGGACGACTCGATAGAGGTCGAGGTGAACCCCGGCTTGCTCTCGTGGGATACCTTCCGCTCGAGTGGGGCTGGTGGGCAAAATGTCAACAAGGTGGAGACGGGCGTACGCCTCCACTACCAGTATACCGACCCCGACACGGGCGAGACGGAGGAGATCGTAATCGAAAACACTGAGACGCGCTCCCAGATGGACAATCGTGAGAACGCCCTGCGCCTCTTGCGCTCGCAGCTCTACGACAAGGAGCTGGAGCGTCGTCGTGCTGCCCAGAGTGAGGTAGAGGCGAACAAGAAGAAGATCGAGTGGGGCTCTCAGATACGTAGTTACGTCTTTGATGATCGTCGTGTCAAGGATCACCGTACGGGTTATCAGACTTCTGATGTCAACGGGGTCATGGATGGCGATCTAGATGCTTTTATCAAGGCTTACCTGATGCAGACGGGAGCTGGTACGACTAATGAGTAAGTGACCCGCTATGATCGTCTGCATCGCTGAGAAACCATCCGTAGCGCGTGACATAGCTAAGATACTTGGAGCCACTGAGGCTCGCTCGGGCTATATCGAGGGCAATGGCTATGCGGTCACCTGGACCTATGGTCACCTCTGCACGCTCAAGGAGCCGGAGGACTACCAGACCAGCTGGCAGGGGTGGCGACTAGCTTCGCTGCCGATGATCCCAGAGCGCTTCGGCATCAAGCTGATTCACGAGGAGCACATCGAGCGGCAGTTTGCCATTATCCAAGGACTGGTCTCGCAAGCTGAGCGAGTCATCAACTGCGGTGATGCGGGCCAAGAGGGAGAGCTGATACAGCGCTGGGTACTCCAACTAGCGGGCTGCACCTGCCCGGTGGAGCGTCTATGGATCTCCTCGCTGACGGATCAGTCGATACGCGAGGGCTTTGCCAATTTGCGCCCCAGCAAAGAGCTAGACACGCTCTACTACGCCGGCTTAGCACGTGCCATCGGTGACTGGCTCCTAGGGATCAACGGGACACGTCTCTACACCCTCACAGATCGCTATGGCAGTCGGCAGCGAGGCGTGCGCTCGGTAGGTCGTGTGCAGACGCCGACACTAGCGCTGGTCGTCGATAGACAGGCGGAGATCGAGAGCTTCGTACCGGTCACTACCTACGAGATGCAGACCACTTACCGAGGGACGCTCTTTAAGGCAGATACAACGCAAGAGGTCGAGGTAACCTTTGCGGAGCGGCAGCAGGTCGAGGAGCTGATCGAGCGTATCGCAAAGGAGCCGCTTGTCGTGCAGACGGTCGAGCAGAAGAAGTCGACGGAGTATCCGCCACGACTCTTCGACCTTACCTCCCTACAGGTGGAGGCGAATAAAAAGTATGGCTACACGGCTGAGCAGACGCTCCGACTCATACAGTCTCTCTATGAGAAGAAGGTGACCACCTACCCACGTGTCGACACCACCTTCCTACCCGAAGATCAATACCCCAAGGTGGGGGAGACGCTCCAAGGCATCGCGCGACATGCGGCTCTAGGGGGCTTCATCGCACCGCTACTGAGTAGTGGTAAGCCGTTGAAGAAGAGCAAGAAGGTCTTTGACAATAAGAAGATCACGGACCACCATGCGATCATTCCGACAGGACAGCTGAGCAGTGGACTCACGCCCGATGAGGAGCAGATCTACCTCCTCGTAGCACTGCGCTACATAGCAGCCTTTTACCCAGATGCTAAGGTCTCGACGACTACCGTACGTGCTACCGTCGAGGAGTACCCGCTACGCGCCTCGGGCAAGACGATCCTCGTGGAGGGGTGGCGTGAAGTGCTCAAGCCAGACAGTGGTAAGGAGGGGGACGATACGACGGAGGGAGACAAGGAAAAGGAGCAGACACTACCCACCTTTAAGGAGGGCGAGTCGGGTCCTCACGAGCCGACGATCCGTGAGAGCACCTCTACGCCACCACGCTACTATACCGAGGCGACGCTCCTACGTGCTATGGAGACAGCGGGCAAGGGCGTCGAGGACGAGGAACTACGAGATGCGCTTAAGATGAACGGCATCGGTCGTCCCTCCACACGAGCAGCCATCATTGAGACGCTCTTCAAGCGGGGCTACATAGTCCGTGAGGGCAAATCGCTACGCGCCACACCTGCGGGTATACAGTTGATCGAGTCGATACAAGACCCGCTGCTCAAGAGTGCTGAGCTGACAGGTCGCTGGGAGCTCAAGCTGCGACAGATAGAGAGTCGGGAGTACGATCCGGGACAGTTTCTCAACGAACTCAAAGCGCAGGTCTCCACGCTCGTCACTGAGGTACGTGGCTTCTAGCTAAAGTCACTAGGGCTACGAGTGGCACTAGACTCCCGAGAGAAAATCTTCTAACCTCTAATCTCTAACTTCTAAAGTCTAATCTCTAACGAGGTATCTACTTATTCCGTATCTTTGTAGCAATGTCGTGAATATCGTATGAAACAACTCTCCAACTCCCTACTCACGCTGCTCCTCCTCGGCTCCTTAGCATGGACTCCGATGAGACTGTCGGCTCAAGAGACCTCTACGTCACGCTCTGCGAATGACTTTACCACTACTATGGCGGTGATGGGGAGCGTACTGAGCAATGTGCGCAACTTCTTTGTTGACACAGTCGACCTGACCACGCTCTACGACGGAGCGCTCACCTATATGCTGCAGCAGTTGGATCCCTACACGGTTTACTTCAACGAGGAGGAGACGAAAGCTTTTGAGGAGAGTACGACGGGACTATACGGCGGTATCGGTGCGATCCTACGACAGCATCAAGACTCAGTCGTCATCATTGGTTCGCTCATGCAGGGCAAAGCGGCCGACAAGGCGGGGCTACGCCCAGCAGACATCATCTGGCGGATCAATGGCAAGGACTTCTCCCACACGAAGGTGGTCGATGTGCGCAATGAGCTACGTGGTGAGCCGGGTACGCCTATCACGCTTGTGGTGCGCCGTCCTGGCTATGCGCAGGACTCGCTGACGGTCACCTTCGATCGTGAGCGCATCGACCTGAGCCCCATATCTTATGCGGAGCTCCTCGCTGATCGTGTGGGCTTTATCTCCGTAAATACCTTCTCCACGACTACTAGTCAAGAGTTTCTCAAAGCTTATGACCGCTTACAGAAGGAGGCTGGTGGCAAGCTGAACGGGCTAGTCATTGACCTCCGCGACAATGGTGGCGGACTGATGGAGCAAGCGATACAGCTGGTCAATCTATTTATTCCCAAGGGGCAACCGGTGGTCTCGCTCAAGGGACGCTATCCACAGCAGAGTAACAGCTACAAGACGACTAAAGATCCTCTCGACACAGAGCTCCCACTCGTCGTGCTGATCAACGAGGGCTCTGCCTCCGCCTCGGAGATCGTGGCGGGTGCTTTGCAGGACTATGATCGTGCAGTGATCGTGGGACGCAAGAGCTTTGGCAAGGGGTTGGTACAGGGGACGCTTGAGCTACCCGATGGCGGACTGCTCAAGCTGACGACTGCGCGCTACTACATACCTAGTGGACGATCGATACAGAAGCTCTCTTACAATCACCGTGGAGGCGCCAAGCAGGTCAATGAGACTGACTCGCTCGGTACACCCTACACGACTACGGGCGGACGTACCGTCTATGCCGCCGGAGGCATCATGCCTGACATTGTTTGCCCGTCAGACTCGATCCCTTCGTTGCTAGGCACCTTGCTCTTTGACGCGATCACCTATGACTTTGTTACCGACTACCTACTAACGCACAAAGCTCCCGAGCGGAGTACACTCAGGAGCTTCGATCTAGGAGATGAGGCTTATGCAGCCTATCAGAAGAAGGTGATAGATAGTGGATTTACCTTTAAGTCTATGGCTGACGAACTGGTCAAAAAGGTAGAAGAGGCGCTCAAAGGGGAGCAGCGCTACGATGAGGTATCGGGCGAGTTTGCCGCTTTTCAGAAAAGTCTAAAGGCTGATACGCCTCGGCTGATGAAGACCTACGAGAGCTTCATTCGTGATTATCTCAATATGGAGATCCTCTCACGTTACTACTACGACGAGGGTCGACTTGAATACTATATGACGCGAGACAAAGTGGCACAGCGCGCCGTGTCGCTCCTCGGGGATTTGACTACTTATCACCAGTTACTCAAGGGTAAGTAGCATCCCCGCTGCACACTCTAGAAGCTTCTTGTGACGCACGCATCTTATTATACTACATACTCTCTACATAACATCAAGTAAAAAGCTTATTGTACAATGAATTGGTTTGAAAACTTATTTGTCGGCACGGGGATAGCGCACTCTGTCTTCTTGATAGCCCTAGTCATCGCCGTGGGGATGCTCCTAGGACGCATCAAGATCGGCAAGATCTCCCTAGGGGTTACGCTGGTGCTCTTCGTGGGGATCTTCTTTGGCGCTCTAGGGATGCAGATTGACCCAGGAGTCCTACACTTTATCAAGGAGTTTGGACTGATCCTCTTTATCTATGCCGTCGGTCTACAGGTAGGACCAGGCTTCTTCCCTTCACTCAAGAAGGGTGGACTGAAGCTCAACCTGCTGGCCGTCCTAGTCGTCATGCTCGGTGTGGGCGTAACCATCGTCATCAAGTACCTCTCGGATCTGCCCATGTCAACCATGGTGGGTATCCTCTCGGGAGCTGTGACGAATACGCCTGGCCTAGGTGCTGCTGAGCAGACTTACACAGACATCATGGGTACGTCCGACCCCTCCATAGCGATGGGTTATGCGGTTGCTTACCCTCTGGGCGTGATCGGCATCATCCTCTCGATGATGGTCGTACGCGCCGTCTTACGGGTTAATATACGCAAGGAGGAGCAGGACTTCATCTCTCAAGATGATGCCTTGGAGCATGCGGCTCGTTCAGCGTCCTTTGTCGTGGTAAACCCCGCTATCTTTGGCAAGTCCATCATGGAGCTACTATCGAGCTACTTCGAGCATGGCGATATTGTCGTCTCACGGCACTACAATCATGAGACACAAGAGATCACGGTAGCTACCGGTAGCACCATCCTACACGAGCATGACCGTGTCTTCGTCATCGGTCAGCCTCATGAGCTGGATCATACGGAGGCGATCTTCGGACAACGCATCGACATAGACCGTAAGAAGTGGATCCCCACCGGGTCAAACCTCATCAGCAACAAGTACACGATCACCAAGAAAACGCTCAATGGTAAGCGTCTCGGTGAGCTACAGCTACGTCAGATCTATGGTGTCAACGTAACCCGCGTGACCCGTGCTGGGGTGGATCTCGTAGCACATCCTAGTATGCGCCTACAGATGGGCGACCAGATACGTGTCGTAGGCTCAGACGCTTCTGTAAACAAAGTGCGTGAGCTGGTCGGTGACTCGCAGAAGCATCTCAACGAGCCGAACCTGATCGGTATCTTCATCGGTATCGCACTCGGTGTGCTCCTCGGCTCTATTCCCTTTATCTTCCCCGGCATTCCTCAGCCTGTCAAGCTAGGTCTAGCAGGCGGTCCACTCATCGTAGCGATCCTACTGAGCAACTTCGGACCTAAGTTTGGTATCGTGACTTATACGACACAAAGCGCCAACCTCATGATCCGCGAGATCGGTATTGCGCTCTTCCTCACTTGTGTCGGCATAGGTGCTGGCGATGGCTTCGTTGATACTATTGTAAATGGAGGCTATCACTGGGTCGGCTACGGCTTTATCATCACCATCATACCGATGCTGATCGTCGGAATCCTCGGCAAGAAGGTCTTTAAGGTCAACTATCTCACCCTCTCAGGAGTGATGGCCGGTAGTATGACCGATCCCCCTGCACTCGCTTACGCCAACGGACTCACCGAGGAGGATGCGCCCGCCGTGGGCTATGCAACGGTCTACCCACTGACGATGTTCCTCCGTGTCTTGACGGCGCAGATGCTCATCATATTTTTCGTAAGCTAAGAACCAAATAACCAATTAAATTATGGCAAGTCGTAAAAACCTAAAGCATGCAATACACTCAGAGGTCGAGGAGATGCTCTTTGATCTATCTATCCTTTACTCTGTAGCTCCCGAAGAGCGTGAGTACGCTATCGAGCAGATCATTATGAAGGTGATCGATGCCGAGAGAGACTTCATCGCACGCATCTCACACACCGATGGCAAGGGCGAGCGCAAGCTCGTACGCAACTACTACAACAAGCTCCGTGAGGAGTACATGCACTTTGTCAACGAGGTCGAGGGTGAGGTTAGCAAGCTCTGCGATGAACTTCTAGTCCCCGAGGCTTAGTCTACCGCATGAAGCTAGCACGTCTCGTACTGCGTTGGTGTGGTTGGCAGCTCCTTGAGCCAGCCACTTATCCACGCCAAAGCGTCATCTGTGTAGCTCCCCATACAAGCAATATGGACTTCATATGGGGCAAGCTATACTACAAAGCGGTGGGACAGAGAGCGCACTTCTTGATGAAAAAAGAGCTCTTTGTCCCACCACTCGGGTGGATCTTTAAGGCAATGGGAGGCATCCCGATAGATCGTAGTCGCAAGGGCAATACGGTCGAGCAGGTCGTAGATCGCTTTCGAGCTAAGGACGACTTTGCGGTGGCGATCACGCCTGAGGGTTCGCGTAAAGCTCGGGATAGGTGGAAGACCGGCTTCTACCACATTGCCGAGGAGGCGGGTGTACCCATACAGCTGGCGGTCATAGACTACAAGCAGAAGCGGGTCGGTATCTTCGAGCAGTTTGTCCCGACGGGAGACCTCGACAAGGATATACGCTACATAAGGAGTAAGTACCACGCTGACCAGGCGAAGAAGCCACACCTCTTTGCCGAGTCATAAGGAGTCCCCAATATGGAGCACGAAGCATTACAAGTCCTCCTCGCACAGCGTCCCATCGTCTGGACAGATCCCGAGGCAAACCTTCGCCTCATGGCGGAGGACATACGCACGGCTGCTGAGGAGGGGGCGCACTTAGTCGTCTTCCCAGAGGTAATGCTCACGGGCTTCAACCTCAAGGTGACTCAGTCGGCTCGTCCCTGGCAGGGAACTGAACTGGAGCGTCTGCGCACCTTGGCACAGGAGCATCAGATAGCGATCGCCTCCTCAGCCTTCGTCTGGGACGACGAGACGCAGCCTACACGCTACTACAACCGCGCCTACATCATGTTCCCCGACGGAGCGCTCTATGCGCAGGACAAGCGGCACCTCTTCTCCATAGCTGGCGAAGACCGCCGACTCACGCCAGGCGACGGCTACGACATCATTACCTATCGTGGCTGGCGCATACGACTGATCACCTGCTACGACCTACGTTTCCCCGTCTGGTGTCGCAACCGCACCCATACAGACGGCTCGCTCGACTACGACCTGCTGCTCGTCGTCGCCAACTGGCCTCGTCCTCGCATCACCGCTTGGCGCGCACTCTTGCAAGCTCGTGCCATCGAGAATGTCGCCTACGTCATCGGCGTCAACCGCATCGGATCAGACCCCTTTGGCACCGACTACTCAGGCGAAAGCTTAGCCTACGACTACCTCGGACGACCGATCTGCGAGGTGGAGCCATACGCAGACCAACTCTTGCGCACCACGCTAGAGCGGGAGCCTCTGGAAGCTTTTCGGCAGAAGTTCCCCGTATGGCGAGACAGCGACCTCTTTACCATCCACTCCTAAGCTCCCTGTTCTTACTTATGAGCTCTCTTATAGTCTCCTCACGCAAACAGATCCTACGTCTCCTCCCGCTCCTACTCCTGCTCCCCCTCTTGGTCAGTTGTCACAAGGCAGGTCAGCAAGAGACCGCAGATCAAGCACCACGCATCGTCTCGCTTGTTCCCTCCGTAACCGATCAGCTCTACGACCTCGCGTGTGATTCGCTCCTCGTCGGCTGCACCTCTTACTGCACCGAAGCGATTGCCGATAGCGTCCCTGTCGTAGGCTCTGCCATACAGACCAACCTAGAGCTACTCATCGCGCAGCATCCGACGATCGTCTTTGCGTCTGACTTCACCGCTCCGCAGACCATCTCTTCACTGGAGAACGCCGGCATCGAGGTCGTTCAGTTCACCAACCCCGCCAGTTACGACGCCATACAGGAGCAGTATCGCCAGATTGCCGCACTCGTCGGAGCGAGCGCTCGTGCCGAGTCTCAGCTCACAGAGATTAACCAGCGCGTCGACTGGCTCAAGCAGCTCAATGCGACACGCCCCTGGCATCCTCGTGCCTTCATGCAGATAGCTTTTGACCCGCTCTTTGGTGCCTCCACCTCGACCTATATGAATGACCTAATCACCTTCAGCGGTTGTACGAACATCGTCACCGTGGCGGGCAATGGTCAGCTCAGCCTAGAGTATGTCGTAGAGCAAGACCCCGAGGTGCTCTTCCTCATCACCAATCATGGCAGCGAGAGCGGATCAGAAGAGTCGTGGCACAAGCTGCGCTCCGTCGCTGCTGTACAGCAAGGCAATTATTGCCCGCTTCCAGGAGAAGTCGTCAGCCAGCCCACGCCACAGCACTTTGTCGAGACACTGCAGCTGATGACCGACTACCTTAGTGAGTAAAAGCTGCTTCCCCATGCCTCACCGACCGACTCTCGCGAAGTCCTACTGGACGCTCCCCCTGATGGTGCTGCTGCTCCTCGTCGTCGCCATCTTATCGCTACATGTCGGGGTGCATCCCATCTCTCTCTGGCAACTCTCGGAGATACTCTCTGACCCCACCTCGGTCGAGTATACCATCTTAATGCAGCTACGTCTGCCACGCATCATCAACGCCATCTCCATCGGTGGCGGGCTAAGCCTCTGCGGAGCTATCCTGCAGGGGCTTTTTCGCAATCCGCTCGTCGAGCCGTACACCCTCGGCATCTCAGGCGGTGCTTCGCTCGGTGTCACGCTCGCCATAGTCTTAGGCTTGTCCTCCGCCTTCCTGACGCTCCCCGCCTTCGGCTTCATCGGAGCCTTGGTTACCATCTTACTCGTCTATGCCAATAGCTACCAGCGCCACGGACTAAGCGTACAGCGCATGCTCCTCGTCGGTGTGATGGTCAGTTTCATGGCATCGTCAGGCGTCATGCTCCTCCTCTCTGTGGCGCGTGCCGAGCAACTCTCTCGCATCATCTTCTGGACGATGGGGTCGCTACAAGAGAGCAAGCCGTTCATCGTCTGGGGCATGCTCCTCTTCACCCTGCTCCTCCTAGGGACGAGCTACCTCTTCGTGCAGTCGCTCAATGCGCTCCGTCTAGGCGAACTCAAAGCGCAGCAACTAGGCATCGACACCCGACGGGTCGTGCTGTGGCTCTTCGTACTCAGTTCGCTGCTAACCAGTGCCTGCGTCTCCGTGGCTGGAGTCATCGGCTTCGTCGGGCTAGTCATCCCACAGGCGACACGCATTCTCCTCGGCAATGACTACCGCGTCCTCCTCGTCGGCAGCTTTGTCAATGGTGGCATCTTCCTCATCCTCTGCGACATGTTGGCACGCACCATTCTTTCGCCTATCGAGCTGCCGATAGGCGTCATCACCGGCTTGATCGGCGGCGTCGCCTTCCTCCACCTCATTCACCGCACCAGACGCTCGCACCAGATATGACCAGTCAGACGATCTTACGTGCCGAGCAGCTCATCTGTGGCTATGGGCGCAAGGCGGTCATCGGGCCCCTCGACCTCACCATAGCTCGTGGCTCCCTGACCGCTATCATCGGGCCTAATGGGGCTGGCAAAAGCACCTGCTTCAAGACCCTCACAGGTGCCCTCCCCCCGCTCTCTGGAAAGGTAAGCCTGCTCGATAAGCCCCTTGCCCACTACACCCTCCGTGAGCGTGCTCGCCTCGTCTCGATGGTCAATCAGCAGATCACCCCTCAGCCGCTAAGGGTCTACGACTACGTCCTTATGGGGCGACTGCCCTACTTCAAGCGCTTCCAGATCGGTTACAGCGAGGAGGACCACGCACGTTGCTCCCACTACATCGAGCGCACAGGCATCGCACGACTAGCCGACAAGCGTCTCGATGAACTTAGCGGTGGCGAACAGCAGATGGTCGCCATAGCACAAGCACTCACGCAGGAGCCGCAGCTCCTGCTCCTCGACGAGCCCATCTCGCACCTAGACATCGGCTACACGAGCGAGATCATGCAGCTCCTCGAGACGCTCCACACCGAGGGACTGACGATCCTAATGATCCTCCACGACATCAACGTAGCCTCCGAATACTGCGAGGAGCTCATCCTCTTCGGTCCCGAAGGTCTGCTGGCACACGGCACACCCCAGACGGTTATCACTGCTGCGCACCTCCAGGCGGCCTACCACACCAGCGTCTTCGTGCAGCCTGCCCCTGACTCCGGCCGTCCCTACATCTACCCCCAGCGTCGCTAGCCAGACGCTCTCATTCTCTGCTCCCAACCTTCAGACCCTCCGATATGCCTAAGATATTGGTGCCAATAGGGTGGAACTAGAGTCCCCCCCTTGGCACTAGAGTTTCTTCCGTATGGCACTACAGTTCCTTTCGTAGGAAACTGTTGGCGGGTACTAGGACCGAGTTAATCCCTTAGATTTCGGTATCTTTGTACGGCAACTTGGCAGAGGTAGATGTCACAATGATGGCTTGACACCTCACTATCAAGAGCAGAACAACACAATTTATCTATACAAATACCACTCTATGACACAAGAATCATTCATTCGCCTAGATGGCAAGACCACTGCGACTGAGATCAAGAAGGAGATCGCCCAAGAGGTCCAGCAGATGGTCGCTGCGGGGCAGCGTCCGCCCTGTCTAGGTGCTATCATCGTGGGACATGATGGAGCCAGCGAAACCTACATAGCGAGCAAGATCAAGGCTTGTGAGGAGGTCGGCTTCATCTCTCTGACGAAGCGCTTTGACGAGTCCATCACGCAGGAGGAGCTCATCGCTGAGATCGAGCAGCTCAACAAAGATCCCGAGGTAGATGGCTTTATCGTCCAGCTGCCACTGCCGAAGCATATTGACGAGCAGGCGGTCATTCACGCTGTCGACTACCGCAAGGATGTGGACGGCTTCCACCCGATCAACGTGGGACTCCTCAGCCTTGGCGAGCCGTGCCTCGTGCCTGCCACGCCTAAGGGGGTCATCGAGCTGCTCAAGCACTACAACATTAGCACGGAGGGCAAGCATGTGGTAGTCCTCGGTCGAAGCAACATCGTCGGCAAACCGATCGCTCAGCTCTTCCTCCAGAAGGGTGCGCAGGGCAATGCGACCGTAACGATCTGCCACAGCCGCACGAAAGACATTGCCTCCATCTGCCGTCAGGCTGACATCGTGGTCGCGGCTATCGGTATCCCGCTCTTTGTCAAGAAGGAGATGGTCAAGGAGGGTGCTATCGTCATCGACGTGGGCATCACACGTGTTCCCGACGCAACAAAGAAGAGCGGCTCTCGTATCGTGGGCGACGTCGACTTTGACGAGGTAGCTCCGCTCTGCTCTTACATTACACCTGTGCCAGGCGGTGTAGGTCCTATGACCATCATCACGCTGATGCGTAATACGATCCTGGCTCGCCAGCTGCGCCAGAAGTAATTCTTCCCGATGTCCCTCCTCGATCTCTGGCACGATCACCCACGTATCGTAGAGCTTCGTCAAGCCCTACAGCAGGATCATTGTGTAGAGCTCGAGGGGGTGACCGCTTCGGCGCCCGCCTTTATCCTCGCCACCTTGGAGCGTGAGCACCCTTATCTGGTGATTGCCGAGGATGCCGATAGTGCGGGCTATATGCTGGGCGATCTAGAGGCTCTAGGGGTCAAAGCTTACTACTACCCCTCAGCCTTCAATAGACACATTAAATATGGTCAGCGAGAGCCAGCGCAGGAGGTGCTGCGTGCCGAACTACTCGCCAGCCTTGCTGCGGGCGATACACCGCTGATCGTCTCTTACCCCGAAGCTCTTGCCGAGGCGATACCCTCCCAGCAGGAGGTCGCCCAGAGCTGCTTCACGCTTAGCGTGGGCGATGTGATCTCTCGTGACACGCTACGAGAGCGACTACTCGAGGAGGGCTTCGAAGAGGTGGACTACGTTTACAGCCCTGGACAAGTGGTCTACCGTGGTAGTCTCGTGGACATCTTCTCCTATGGTAGCACCTATCCTTATCGCATTGACTTCTTTGACGATGAGATCGATAGCATACGCCGCTTTGACATTGAGAGCCAGCTCTCTGTGGATCAGTGTGAGCGTGCTGAGATAGCCCCCGCACTACAGGTCAAAGGCGATGCCACTGGCAGAGAGACCTCGCTCTTGTCGCTTCTATCTCCTGACTACCAACTCTGGATCAGTCGCTACGAGTCGCTCGCTGAGCAGTGGAGAGCACTCTACGATGCGGAGCTAGCGGTGGAGTACGAAGGTGCTTTTGCCACGCAGGAGGAGATGCGAGCTCTACTACTTCCCCCTGACAAACTCTCGGCTGAGGTAAAGCAGCGCACGAAGATCCTAGCCACCCCGACGAAGGGGCTCTCTTTCGTTGACCAGCGGATTACCTTTGCTACCAAGCCACAGCTACTGATCCATCGACACTTTGACCTATTGGTTGAGGAGCTGCAAGTACGCAAGCGGGGCTTCTTCAAGAGCTTCTTCCTCTCCGAGTCGTCCGCACAGGCGCAACGTCTCAAGGAGATTCTCATCGAGCGCGAAGCCGAGGAGCTACTCCCCGAGTGGGTGCCACTAGTCGTCCACGAGGGTTTTGAGGATAAAGACTTGGACGTCTTGCTCCTGACCGATCATCAGGTCTTCGACCGCTACCACCACTACCAGCTCAAGAGTGACCGCATACGCAATGCCGATGCGGCTATCTCGCTCAAGGAGCTACACGCCATCTCGCCTGGCGACTACATCGTCCACAGCGACCATGGTGTAGGACAGTTTGACGGGCTCCTCACCACGGAGGTAGACGGCAAGCCGCGTGAGGTGGTCAAGCTGGTCTACCAAAACAAAGATGTGCTCCTTGTGAGCATCCACAGCCTGCACAAGCTCTCGAAGTACCAAGCGCAAGAGGAGGGCGAGCCACAGCTCAGCAAACTAGGCACGGGTGCCTGGACAAAGCTCAAAGAGCGTGCAAAGACCAAGATCAAGTCGATCGCTCGTGACCTCATTGCGCTCTATGCAGCGCGCAAGGAGCAGCCGGGCTTTGCCTTTTCGCCCGATAGCTACCTGCAGCACGAGATGGAGGCTTCCTTTGCTTATGAGGAGACGCCCGACCAACTGAAAGCGATCGAGCAGATCAAGGCGGACATGGAGAGTAACCGTCCGATGGATCGATTGGTCTGCGGTGACGTGGGCTTTGGCAAGACGGAGGTGGCGATACGAGCGGCCTTCAAGGCGGTCGCCGACAGCAAGCAGGTGGCGGTCTTGGTGCCGACGACGATCCTAGCTTACCAGCACTACCAGACCTTTAGCCAGCGACTCGAGGGATTGCCCTGCCGTATCGAGTACCTCTCAAGAGCTAAGAGCGACAAGCAGTCTAAAGCGATCCTAAAGGATCTAGCGGACGGACGAGTAGACATATTAATAGGTACGCACCGACTACTGGGCAAGGGGGTCACCTTCAAGTCGCTCGGACTGCTCATCATAGACGAGGAGCAGAAGTTTGGTGTCAAAGCTAAGGAGCAGCTTCGTAAGCTACAGGTCAACGTAGATACGCTCACGCTCTCGGCAACACCGATACCCCGCACCCTACAGTTCTCCCTAATGGGCGCTCGTGATCTCTCCAACATCAATACGCCTCCGCGCAATCGTCAGCCGGTCACGACACGACTCATTCGCTGGTCGCAAGAGACCATTGCCGATGCCATTGGTTACGAGTTAGCACGCCACGGACAGGTCTTCTTTGTGCACAACCGCATCGAGTCGATCCACGGCGTGGCGGGACAGATCGAGGAGTGCGTCCCCGGCATTCGCATTGCGATTGCTCACGGGCGCTTGACCCCGAGCGAGACGGAGCAGATACTCCTAGACTTTGCCGAGCGCAAGTACGACCTGCTCCTAGCCACGACGATCATCGAGAACGGCATCGACATGCCCAATGTCAATACGATCCTCATCAACTCCGCTCATCGCTACGGACTGAGCGACCTGCACCAGCTCCGTGGCCGTGTGGGGCGAGGTAGTCAGCGGGCTTACTGTTATCTGATCACTCCTCCCCTAGGCACCCTCACGGAGGCTGCCGCACGACGTGTTAAGGCGATCGAGAGCTTCTCCGACCTAGGTAGCGGTATGCGCATCGCTCTGCAGGATCTAGACATACGAGGTGCCGGCAACATATTAGGTACAGAGCAAAGTGGCTTCATCGCTGACCTAGGCTTCGAGACTTACCGCAAAGTCTTTGAGGAGGCAGTGCGGGAGGTCAAACAAGAGGACTTTGCGGCGCTCTTTGCCGCTCAGACGGAGCAGCAGGCTGAGCTAGGCAATGCGCTCACCGACACCACGATCGATACTGACCTCGACCTCTCCCTACCTCACGAATACATACCGCAAGACAGCGAGCGCATCTTGCTCTACCGTGAACTGGACGAGCTGGAGAGCGACCGCGAACTCAAAGATTTTGCCGATCGCCTGCGAGATCGCTTTGGCGCACTGCCACCGCAAACCAAAAGCCTGCTTATGGTACCGCGTCTGCGACGACTAGCCAGCCACCTCGGCATCGTCAAGGTGTCGCTGCGTCGTGAGCAGATGATCCTCTTCCTCCCGCCAAGTGGCTCGGCATACTATCAGAGCAAAGCCTTCGACATACTCCTCAAGAGCGTGGCTAGCTACGGCAAAGAGTGCGAAGTGCGCGAGTCCCGTGAGGGGCATCGCAGCGTCAAGTGGCATCATGTCACCTCCGTCTACCAAGCCGACAAAATCCTCTCGACGCTCTACAAAGCCCTCTTCGCCCGCCCCGACAAATAAATCAATAAGTCATGTATGTAGGTAACTACACAGCTCTGTATTATCACATTGTATTCTCAACGAAGGGGAGAAAGCCTTTACTCACCCCTAATGTCCAGCCGAGACTATACGCCTATCTACAACATTGCTCGAAGTCTAAGAGTCACTCCATAATCAAGGTAAATGGCATGAGCGATCATATCCACATACTATTGATTGCTTACTCAGGGGACTTTGTCATCTCCAACTTCGTAAGAGAGATAAAGAAGTCCACAAACAAGTTTCTCAATACTGCGATGGGTATGAATGGCTCTTTTGCTTGGCAAGATGGGTACTTTGTTAGTACGGTTAGCAAGCGAGATGTTGCAGCTATATGCAGGTACATTGAAATGCAGCAAGAACATCACAGCAAGTTTGATATTGCACAAGAACTAGAGATCATCTTCAGACTAATGAAGATGAGCACCGATAGGCGTTAGCTTCCACGAGGGGAGGTCAGACTGGGGCTGTAGTCCTTCGCCTAGTCCGACCCCTTGTGGGTCGGACTAGACGAGTGGGTGTCAAGATATTTGTCGTTACTCTGTCTATGCTTCATTGATAGACAGTGCAAAGGCAATCCGAGAGGGCATCGCACCAGAACTATACTGCACTCAACATTGGTCTGTGAAGCACAAGCCTCTCAACAGCCCCTAGATAAGAGTGGCAGAACAAATGAATGCATTTGATAGTTGAGTCTGCGCCAATAGTTTCATACTACTATTTTATATACCTTTGCAAAGGATGAATGGATCAGTTGTACTTCTTAGTGGAGTCCGTTGGGCTCAATCCATCATAGATAAATAGGAAGCGTTGCTTCATTCTTCTTAAACACGAATCGTCAGAAAATTCGACTAGATAGGAGGATGATGGTGACGGCTTCCTCACGAGTTTGCGTGGGGTGCCGTTGTCTTGTCATTACTGTATCTAGAGGGCTGATTCTGACGAGCCTGTGTTTAGCAGTTGATAAGTGCGGACTCCACGCTTCTTCACTAATGGCTAAGTAATCAACGTCTCTCATAGGAGTCTGAGGGGACACAGACCTGCTAAACTATGAAGCAACGACTACTATGGTTATGGCTACTTCCGGTAGCTTTACTGCTCTCTAATGTGTCAACCGCTAGATCTCAGTATATCTATGTGGAGGGAACTAGCGTATCTCTGTCAGAGAGCAACCCGAACGTCCTCGAGGGAAAAGGTGAGGGACGTGATGGGTGTGTCAGCTATGACGCTGAGACCAAGACCCTCACGCTAAACAACGCAATCCTTAAGTCTAGAGAGCAAAGTGATCGGCTGAGTATTGTAAATACAAACTCCGACACTGTCACAGTACGCCTAATCGGAGAGAATAGCATGCTCGCATTCGCCACAAACACAATTAGGATAACTGATTCAAACGTCCGTCTGACGGGTACAGGCTCTCTATCTGTCTCTAATGGCAACGAAGACCGTTTAGTAACCTTTACCGTAGGTGGTCCTGCTGCTAGCTTGCTTATTGATAGCACAACACTTATAGTGAATGGCTCTTTACAAAATCCAGAGTGTGATGCTAACTTGGTCATAAACCACTCAACAGTAAAGGCTGGTGGTACTGCCTTTAAACAGATTACCCTCAATGATTGCTATCTTTCAGAACCTGTGGGTGCCTTTGTTGGTTCTGGAGAAGATCAAGTTGGTACATACCAAGGTATTGCAGCCCAAGATGGCAAGATAGCAAAGAGCTATACAATCCTACCAGGAAGCATAACGATGTATCCAATAGAAGTGAATGGTGTGAAGGTTTCCTCAAAGAACCAAGAGAATGTCCTCGCTGGTCAGGGTGTAGGTAGAGATGGTGCTGTACGATATGATGCAGAGACTAAGACCCTCACGCTAGAGAATGCAAACCTTACGACTAAGGACGATATAGTTATGCTCTTTATCAATGAGTTTGGTCCCGACACGCTTACGATTAACCTCGTCGGGAAGAACCATATTGAGAGCCATAGCAATGCTTTCGCTTTAATAAACAGCACCATACGCATTGCAGGTAGTGGATCTCTAGAGAGTATCAGCACAGACTCTAACCATATGGGTATAGCGCCTCTAGGCGAGGGTGCTAACGTGATCATCTCTAATACGACTGTTACAGCAAAGGGTGGAGTTGGCATATTTGATCCTGACTTTGGAGCTACTCTAACGATAGAGAATTCTAAAGTGAGTGCTGAGGGTGGCATTGCTACTAAAACGATCACGCTCAAGGATTGCTTCATTGAGCTTCCGACAGGAGGCAGTGTTGGTGAAGGCTCTACAAAGGATGGCACAAAACTGATGGGTATATGGGATGCTTCGGGCAAACTAGCACTCTCTTGTGTCATCCTGCCTGAGTCTCATCGCTCTATAGCTCTTGTAGAGTCAAGTGAGGTGACGATACAGTTCCACTCGATTACTAAGGAGCTACAAGTATCAGGGCTGACGGCTGGCGAGAGAGCTTACCTATTTGATATGACAGGTGTAGCTGTTGCTGAGTTGGTCGCTGACGCTGAGGGTACAGCTGCTCAGTCTCTAGCTCAACTACCCGCTGGAAATTACTTGGTAGTAACAAGTAAGGGCTCTTATAAGCTCGCTGTAGCGCAATAGGCTACTGCCAGACAAAGCTACTGAACGCAAAGGGGACTCAATCGCTGAAAAAGCGATTGAGTCCCCTGTTTTTTCTATACCAAGCCCCTGCACAATCACTGTTAGAACAATGGAACGGACTGGGGCTGGGACTGTAACTGTAAGCTTTGTCTAGTCCGACCCTCAAGGGGCCGATAAGCTGATATCGTCTTGCCCCATCGGTCGTTCGGGGCTTTGCCCCTCCGACCGAGGGCTACGATGCGTCGGACCTCTTGCGAGGTCCTTTTTTACAAGCGTGATCGGAGGGTTTAGAGGTTAGAGAGGGAACGTCACCCTGTAGAAACGCACGGAAGTGTCGAGTCGGAGGGCGTTCATTGTCGAACCAGCCAACGTATAACCAGTGTAGGAATGCACAGATAGTGTCGAGTCAGAGGGCGTCTGTTGTCGAACCAGCCGACGTATAACTAGTGTAGGAAACGCACGGAAGTGTCGAGTTGGAGTGCGTCCGTTGCAGAGCCAGCCGACGTATAACCGGTGTAGGAAACGCACGGAAGTGTCGAGTCGGAGGACGGCCGTTCAGAGCCAGCCAACGTATAACCAGTGTAGGAACGCACAGATAGTGTCTAGTCGGAGGGCGTCCATTGTCAAACCAGCCGACGTATAACCAGTGTAGGAACGCACAGATAGTGTCTAGTCGGAGGGCGTCCATTGTCAAACCAGCCGACGTATAACCAGTGTAGGAACGCACAGATAGTGTCGAGTCAGAGGGCGTTCATTGTCGAACCAGCTGACGTATAACCGGTGTAGGAAACGCACGGAAGTGTCGAGTCGGAGGACGGCCGTGATGTCAAAGATTACAGCGTCCGTGATTTAACTGGGACGGACGCCCTCCCACTAGATACTCACCATGCGTTCCTACAATAGTTACTCGTCGGTGCATCCCAACAACAATTACACGTCCAGACCTCTTTACGGAGAGCTGACGACCGCTTGCGGTCGGACGTTTCGTAGCCGTCGGTCGGAGGGGCAAAAGCCCCGAACGACCGATGGTTAGGTGAACGTGCTAGAAGATCGACCCCTTGTGGGTCGGACTAGCCGAGTGGGTGTCAAGATATTTGTCGTTACTCGTCACGCCTCACCCGTCGAATCGTTACCGGTCAAAAGGTTACTCGAGACTTTTGCGGAAGCTCTGGGAGGGAGCTAGGAGAGGCGCTCGAGCCAGACGGGGAGGTCGGCGAGGTGGGTAGCGAGCGGGGAGGAGGAGACGGAGGAGAGGGGATTGTCGGCGAAGATACCGTAGAGTGCTGTCCCTGAGCCGGACATGGCGGCGTAGAGGGCTCCGTGGTGGTAGAGCGTGTCTCGCAGAGCGGCTAGCTCAGGATAGTGCGCGAAGACGACGGACTCGAAGTCGTTGATGATCAGCTCTCGCCACTGCGCTATCGGTTGCTCCAGTAGTGCTGCAAGCTTGCCCTCCGCCTCGGGGTGGCGTGTCACCTGTCGGTACGCTTCGGCGGTACTCATGCCGATGGAAGGCTTGACGACGAGGAGCCATTTGCCGAGGAGTGCGGACGGCATCGTGAGCGGCGTGAGTACTTCGCCACGACCTGTGACCAGCACGGGGCGGGACTGAATGAAGAAGGGGCAGTCGCTGCCGAGCTCTCCAGCCAACGTCTCTAGCTCTGCCGTGGAGAGCCCTAAGCGACACAGGTCGTTGATCGCTAGGAGCGTGTAGGCGGCATCGGCCGATCCACCACCGAGACCAGCTTCTGTCGGGATCTGCTTCTCGAGCTTGAGCTGTAGCGGAGGTATCTCTGGGTGTTGCGCTCTGAGTAGCTGCACCGCTTTGTAGATCAGATTGCGCTCGATGGGCAGTTCTCCCGCTAGACCGGCGATTTCGTACGAGTCGTACGACTCCTTCGTAGCTTCTGCAGCTATCTCTACCGTGAGCTGGTCTGCCCAGCCAATGGGGAGCATACAGCTCTCGATGTCGTGGTAGCCGTCGGGGCGACGACGCAGGATGCGCAGCCCGAGGTTAATCTTAGCGTGTGGGTGTAGGATCATATCGTGGTCACTCATTCGATTACTTATTCTTATATAGGTGTACCCCGTCGGTGCGGTAGCGGTCGTCTGTCTCGAGGAGCTGCTGCAGGATCGGGAGCAAAGCTTTCTGCTTAATCCCGAGCCTCTTAGCCAAAGTCTGCAAGGTAAGCGAAGGCGCCTCCAATTGCTCTAGAAAAGTCTTGAGTCGCGTCTCTAGAGCCTCCTCACTACGCTGGGAGCGCGCCTTACGAGCTAGACAAAGGTCACAGCGTCCGCACGGCTCAGCCAGCTCCTCACCGAAGTAGTGCAGGAGCATCGCCTGTCGGCATCCCTGCTGACCATCTAGGTATGCGATCGTGGCGGCGAGCCGCTTGGTCATAGCCTCTTTGCGCAGCTCGTACACCTCTGGGGGGATGAGAAAGTGATGCTTGCGCTCCCGCCGTGTGTAGAAGAGGATACGGGGCAAACGCTTTCGCGGGATATAGTGAATGATCTCTCGCTGGCTCATCCTGACTAGGCTGTCGTAGACCTCTTCTCCCGTCAGGTGCGTCTGTATGGAGAGGGTACGCTCGTCGATGAAGACGTAATCGGCAAAGAGTCCCGAGTAGTTTCTCAAGACAGCTCGTAGCACTTTGTCATCTTGGGCGGACAAGCCTCGGATGTAGTATAGCTCCTCTCTAGAGACCTCTACGATCAGTCGTGAGCGTGCCTCATCGAGGAGCAGCTCCCAGGCACCCGCCAGCTCGAGGATATGCAAGGCACTCAAGCTACGTGTCGGGTGCAGATGCTCCGTGCGTACAAACGCCTCTAGATCTATCTCATAGCTGCGCTCCATGCCCTCGCCGAGACCTATCCCTAGGTAGCTGTAGAGGGTATCGTAGATGTCTCGAATGTATGCTTTGTCGGGAAATTCGTTTTGCACCCGCTGCTGGAGCATACCACGATCTCGGCGCTCATATAGCACCACGGCAAAAGCGCGCAGCCCGTCACGCCCCGCACGCCCCGCCTCTTGGAAGTATTCCTCTAGAGCTATGGGCATACTCCAGTGCACCACGAGACGCACATCGGGCTTGTCGATGCCCATGCCGAAAGCATTTGTGCAAACCATCACACGCACCTCTCCTGCCATCCAAGCGTTTTGCTTGATCTCTCGCTCGGCATGCGTCAGCCCCGCATGGTAGTAGTGTGCCGATACGCCCGTCTCCTGTAGCATCTCAGCCAGCTCTTGCGTCTTCTTGCGATTGCGACAGTAGACGATCGCGCTACCAGTCGTCGAGGAGAGGATATGGAGGAGCTCCGTCGCCTTGTCTGTCGTAGGACGTACGATATACTGCAGGTTGTCCCGTGCGAAAGAACTACTGATGACATGCGGCTCACGAAAGCTCAGACGAGCCATCACATCGGCGACCACCTCAGGCGTGGCGGTCGCTGTGAGTGCTAGCAGGGGCACAGTAGGGTAGTAGCGACGTATCTCTGCAATCTTCAGATAGCTAGGGCGGAAGTCGTAACCCCACTGCGAGATACAGTGACACTCGTCCACCACGATCAACTGTATCGGTAGTTCGGGTAGACAGGCGAGAAAGAGTGGTGAGCTCAGTCGCTCAGGGGAAAGGTAAAGAAATTTGCACCCACCATACAGACAATTGTCCAAGGCACGATGGATCTCCTTGTACTCCATGCCTGAGTGAATAGCCACGGCAGACATACCCCGCTTGTTGAGGCCATCTACCTGATCCTTCATGAGAGCAATGAGCGGCGTGACAACGAGCGTCAGCCCGTCGTGGAGCATCGTCGGTACCTGAAAGGTAATACTCTTACCCCCACCCGTAGGTAGCAGCCCGAGCGTGTCTCGCCCCGCCAAGACGCTGTCGATGATCTCCGCCTGCTTGAGACGAAAAGCGGGGTAGCCCCAATAGCGATGGAGTACCTCTAGCGGGGTCTGCTCGTCGTCCGCAGAGGCGGTCTGCGGCGTCTCTGGTCTGTCGGTCGCCTGCTGAGGGGGCTCCTCACCTAGTTGCTCACGCTCGGTCTCCGTTCTCGGATCGGTCGCAGCATCACTCCACAAGTCAGCCTGCTCCTCGAGGAGCAAGTCCCAGTCGACAGCTTCGCTACGCCCAGAGGAGTTGCCTGCTGCCTCATCGCTGGGAGGCAAAGAGGTCCTCTCCAGGTCGTTGTGGCTTGACATCCTTGATCAGTAACTGTAGGGAGACAATTCCGTTAAAGTGGTTCTCATCTATTTGGTAGACAAGGGCAAAGGGTGCAATTGCTCTTCCTGCCGAAGACTTCTTCATAAAGCGGAAGGCGGGTGCTTGGTTGAAGGCTATCCCTGGGCAATGCTTCTTGGATCCCAGTGTAGGTATAGCGTCTACCTTAAAGTGCTCGCTATTGCGTCCCACAGCTCTGCTAGCCCCTCCGTCATAGAGTTGCTGTGTCACAAAGAGCGGCGGGTAGTTGTCCGGTCCATACGGAGCAAAGCGCTGTATCGTCGTGTAGAGTCTCTGCGTCACCTCACGAAGCTCTATCTCGGCATCGATCTCTATCGGTGTGGACTGTGCTCGATCACTAGTTGTCACGGCATTGACTCCCTGTATGTAAGCGCGGAAGTCGGGTAGCTTGTCCGGCAAGAGTGTCAACCCAGCAGCATAGGTGTGCCCACCGAAGTTTAGGAGCAGATCTCTAGCCTCCTCGATGATGCTGTAGATGTCTATCCCGCCGACACTTCGCGCCGAGCCCACGATCCGGTCGCTCGTGCCAGTCAGCACGATCGTCGGTCTATTGGTATACTCCGCCACACGAGAGGCAACGATTCCTATGACCCCCTTGTGCCAGTCAGGCTGGTAGAGGACTACGATGGGCTGATGTGCCAGCTCAGGATTGACTTGTAGGAGCTGCATAGCCTCGTCGGTCGTAGAGCGGTCTAGCTCGCGACGACGCACGTTGTACTCATCGATCAGCTCGCTCATGCGGGCTGTCGTCTTAGCATCATTGCTCAGGAGCAGATCGACCGCCTCGCGGCCATTCATCATACGTCCCGAGGCGTTGATCCTCGGCCCGATCTTGTAGATGATGTCGGACATCGTGATCTTACGCCCTTCGAGACCACAAGTCTTGATGATCCCCTTGAGCCCCATCGAGGGATTGCGATTGAGCTGACGGAGTCCATAGTGCGCCAAGATTCTATTTTCATCCATCACAGAGACCAGATCAGCTGCAATACTCACAGCGACCAGGTCTAGGAGCTTAAAGAGCGAAGCCGAGGGGAACCCATTATTCATCCCAAAGGCCTGCATAAACTTAAACGCGACGCCACACCCACAGAGCTCCTCAAAGGGGTAGTGACAGTCTGGTCGCTTAGGGTCTAGGACGGCCGCGGCATCGGGCAGCTGGTCGTCAGGGTGGTGGTGATCGCAGATGATAAAGTCTATCCCCAACGTCTTAGCATAGGCTATCTCGTTGATAGCCTTGATGCCACAATCCACCACGATGATCAGCGTCGCGCCTATCTCATGGGCATGATCCACGCCCCGATAGGATACGCCGTAGCCCTCATCGTCCCGTCCTGGGATATAGTAGCTCAGCAGGTGCTCGCTGCACCCCGCCGAGCGGAGGTACTTATAGATTAGTGATACTGCTGTAGTGCCATCTACATCGTAGTCGCCGTATATCATGATATGCTCCTTGCGTCCTAGCGCCTTGTTGAGACGCTTGACCGCCAGATCCATATCTTGCATCAGAAAGGGGTCGTGCAGATCCTCTAGCGATGGGTGAAAGAATCGCTGTGCATCTGCTTCTGTACGTATACCGCGACGATAGAGTAGGCGTCCCGCCACAGCGGGTATTCTCAAGGCATGCGCCAGTTGAGAGCCACCCACCTCCTCCTCTCGGGTGAAGGGAGTGTATTGCCATTCGTTCGTCATTATATTGTTTTATTTTTTTTGTCATAGGGAGAGTGGGTAGGCTAGGAGCAGACCAAGGCTCCTGACCTGCTATGTGTGCGGTCTGGACAACCTGGGTAGAAAACGATTTACAGCTCATTACTAGCGCATTATATTGTAAGCACCTAGGGCGAAGCTTGCGACAAGGTCGCACCTCCGCATTTTAGGCTCTGTAAATGTACAAAATAATCTTGAGATAGAGTACGCCGTCGCCACACGTTTCACGGCATCATCATTGACAAGTTGGGGCGGGTAACACTCGATGGCACAGATACCAGAGAGCTATGGGATGGCTCTATAGCTTACCCTAGTAGCGGTAAGCGCCCGCTACGCATCAAGGTGCGCAACATCTGTGGTGATGAGACGATCTTCGCCCTGTCACAAGAGTAACCACCTAAGCTCAATTCCCCAGTAGGAATTTCCAAATAGCTCGCTGAGAAATAAAAAATCTCCACGTGGGCGAGAAATGAAACTTCGGAAGAATCAAACGATACGTCCGAGGAAATGATTCTCGCCTACGTGGAGATTTTTTGTTTCTTCCCTGGCCAATAAAAAATAGCCACGTGGGAATAGACTTCCTGTCGTGACTATCATCAAGAGACTGTTGCATAAAGGCGAATCGCTGTGTTGCTTTCGGGATTCGGCTTCGGTCACATACGGATGTATGCTCCCTTCAGACCTCACCCTCAGCGCCTTGCGCTTCATCCTTTCTGCAAAGTCTAGACAATCTTGCAAGCAAGATTGTGAGACTGTTGACTTTTGCAACAGTCTCATAAAAGGCTATCGGTTAGAGCCACAGCCTCTAGAGATGTGCATGGGTCTAGCCTCCGTGGCTCTGTATGGCTGAGTAGGCCTGCTGGAGTAGCTTGAGGGTGTCGCGTGCTGCCTCCTGCTGGGCGCGCTTCTTGCTACTGCCCGCGCCGCGCCCTACGGGCTTGCCATCGATCCAAACGCTGTAGATGAAGTGATCGTGCGGTGCCATCTCGTGCTCCTCGAGGCGGAACTCGTGAGAGAGGTGATGCTTCTGAACCCACTCAATCAGTTCGCTCTTATAGTTCTGAATGCTCGCCACCGTGTGCGCCTGCATGTCGCGATAGGTGGGGAGGATAAAGTCCCGGACGAACTCTTGCGTACGGGCGTAGCCCTGATCGAGGTAGATGGCGCCGATGAGTGCCTCTACGGTATTGCCGTAGATGTCTACCGAGTTGTCTAAGGCGCTTGGCACCATGATGATATAACGCTCCAGATGGAGGCGTCGCCCCACCTCGTTATTGACGGGACGGCTCACGAGCGAACTCTTGCACTTGCTTAGCTCGCCTTCGTCCCATGTGGGGTGGAGCTGATAAAGGTAGGTGCAGATAGAGGCTTCGAGGACTGCATCACCGAGGAACTCGAGCCGCTCATTATTGAGCTTCTCTCCTCCCTCTCCGACGATAGAGCAGGAGCGGTGACGCATAGCTAGGAGGTAGAGGTCTGTGCGGACCGGCACGATACCTATCCGATCGAAGAGGGTCGTCAGATTGGGTGTGCGCTGTGAGTTGTCTCCACGCAAGGTGCTCCACCAGTGCTGCCAGCGCTCGCTGAGCTCCTGGAGCCACATTCTGGTTCGAGAGAGTCTGATCAAACTCATAGCACTACCTCTCTAGGAGCCTCAAAAGAGCGACACCCCTTCACGCGTGTCTGCTCTAACGAGCGGATGCAGACAGGCGTGAGGAAGTGTCGCTGATAGATTGTCATAGGCTCTATGCGATGCGATCTACGTATAGTGAGTGCGCGCTTATCGAACCTTCTTGAAGATGACGCAAGCGTTGTGACCTCCGAAGCCGAAGGTATTGCTCATGGCTACGTTGATGGTACGCTTTTGTGCCTTGTCAAAGGTGAAGTTGAGCTTGTAGTCTATCTGGTCGTCTTCATCTCCTGGCTCATGATTGATGGTCGGTGTGACGACATCTTCCTGGATGGACTTGACGATAGCCATGGCCTCTAGGGCTCCCGTAGCACCGAGGAGGTGTCCTGTCATAGACTTCGAGGAGCTGATGTTGAGATCGTACGCTTTGTCGCCCCAGACGCTTTGGATCGCTTTGACCTCTGAGGCATCACCGACGGGTGTAGAGGTGCCGTGAACGTTGATATAGTCTACATCTTCGGGCTTCATGCCAGCATCTTCTAAGGCACGGGTCATGACGAGCTTGGCTCCTAGTCCCTCGGGGTGACTAGCGGTCAGGTGATAGGCATCGGCTGAGAGTCCGAAGCCGGCGAACTCTGCATAGATCTTAGCCCCACGAGCTACCGCATGCTCATACTCCTCAAGTATGAGGATCGCAGCTCCCTCGCCTAGTACAAAGCCGTCACGGCTCGCACTGAAGGGGCGAGAGGCGGTCTCGGGTGAGTCATTGCGTGTGGAGAGTGCGTGCATTGCGTTGAAGCCGCCGATACCAGCGACCGTCACAGCAGCCTCGCTACCACCGGCGACCATCATCTTCGCCTTGCCTAGACGTATCATGATAGCGGCATCGATGATTGCATTGGTTGAGGAGGCACAAGCTGAGGCGACACTGTAGTTGGGCCCGTGAAATCCGTACTCGATCGATACGAGTCCAGCAGCGATGTCGGAGATCATCTTCGGGATGAAGAAGGGGTTGAAGCGGGGCCCCCGCTCGGGATCATACTGCATGATCTCCTCCTGGAAGGTCTCTAGTCCTCCGATACCTGCGCTGATGATGACGCCGACCTCGTTCTTGTCGACATGCTCTAGGTCTACAGCAGAGTCTGCGATCGCCTCTTTTGTCGCTACCAGTGCGAGCTGTGTATATCGATCATAGCGGCGTACCTCCTTGCGGTCGAAGTGCTCTTCTGGATTAAAGCCTTTGACCTCACAGGCGAACTGGGTCTTGAACTTGGAGGCATCAAACTGTGTGATGGGAGCTGCTCCACTCTTACCGGCTAGCATGTTTTGCCAAGTGGTAGGAGCATCATTGCCAATGGGGGTGATGGCACCTAGGCCAGTCACGACTACTCTGTTAAATTGCATAGGCTATATCAAAGTCAAGCGTCAAGGATATGAGGAGTCTGCTGCTATGAGCAGCAGGTTCTAGCGATGTAAACTGAATGTGGGGAAATGCACAAGGGCAAGCCCAGCACCCACGCTGGGAGATCTGAGACTTGCCCTCGGGCTCTGTATGTGCTACAGAGGATCTAGGTGGTCGCATAGCTATGCAACGAGACCTCTGTATCGTATGGTGAGGAGAGCACTCTGTCTACTCCTCGGGATGGCTTATGCTAGCTGCTTCTCGATGTAGTCGATAGCGTCGCCAACGGTCTTGATACCCTCAGCCTCCTCATCGGGGATGGTCATATCAAACTCCTTCTCGAAGGCCATCATCAGCTCGACAGTGTCGAGTGAGTCAGCACCAAGATCGGTGGTGAAGTTTGCCTCACGAGTTACCTCTGAGAGCTCGACGTTGAGCTTGTCTGCTATTAGGTCTTTGACCTTGCTTTCTACTTCTGCGTTCATTGCTTAATAGGTTTATTTGATGAATAATTGATTAGTCATACTGGATCGGTAAGCCTCGCTGCAGACCGCTTGGCGCTGAGGCGTATCGTGTCCGCAGATTTAGCTGTACCTTTGTACACAAGAGACGTGAGAGCGTGCGAATGCCACTGCATTTTGCACACATGCGCCCCTTATGTGCAACAAATGTACGAATAAAAATGGAAACCATAGCTATCTTCGCCTCAGGCAATGGAACAAATGCGGAGGCTCTTGTCCACTACCTGGCTCATATCGACGACATTTCTGTCGCGCTTATAGCAACTGACAACCCCCACGCTGGAGTCCTCAAGCGTGCTGAGAGACTGGGCATACCGTCCCTCACCTTCCAGCGCAAGGAGATGCGAGACCCCGTTTTTGCTAAGCAACTTCGGGAGCAGTATCGGGTGACGGCTATTGTCCTGGCGGGCTTCCTGGGCTTGGTGCCAGAGAGCTTGCTGCGCACTTTCCCGCAGCGTATCCTCAACATTCACCCGGGGCTGCTGCCCGACTATGGAGGCAAGGGAATGTATGGCGATCGCGTCCATGAGCGTGTACTAGAGGATCATTGCTCCGTGAGCGGCATCACGATCCACCTCATCGACGACCAGTTCGATCGTGGCTCGACGCTCTGCGAGGTGCGTCTAGCGGTTCATCCCGATGACACGGTCGATACGCTCGCTGAGCGCATTCATCGTCTGGAGCATACTTACTACCCCGTGGTCGTCGCTGACTACCTCACACGTCCCGACCTCCAGCCACTCGTCTAGCAGGGCTAAATGAGACTGTTGACTTTTGCAACAGTCTCTTAATGATAGAGGGGACTCGATCGCACTGCAGCGGTCGAGTCCCCTCTCTATATATATGTCGTGTTCGATAGTCTAATCCTCTGAAGGCTGTTCGAGTGCGCGCTGCGCTTTGAGCTCCTTAAACTTCGCCTGCATGGTCGGATTCTTGTAGGTGAGCTTGCGAATGGTGAGCCCCTCCGCCTTGTCGTTGGCTAGGCGTAGGTTGTTTTCGCTACCGATGAGATGCTCCTTGATCTTCTGCAGATGCTTGATCGAACTGTCGATCTCTTCGATCGCCTTCTGAAACTTCTCACTCGCTAGGCGGAAGTTGCGTCCGAACTTGTCCTTGAACTCCTCTATATCCTCCTCAAAGTGTGTGATATCGATGGACTGCTGCTGCGCCTCGAAGAGCTGCTTGCGTATGTCGAGGCTCTTGCGTGAGGTGGAGACGAGGAGCGTGATCAGAGGTACGAAGAACTGGGGCCGGATCACATACATCTTCTCGTAGCGGTGTGACTTATCGACGATGCCACCATTGTAGAGCTCGTTGTCTGGCTCTAGGAGCGACACGAGGACGGCATACTCGCACCCTTTCTTGCGCCGATCCTCGTCGAGCTTCTTGAGAAAGTCTTCGTTGCGATGCTTCGTGGAGGTCGTGTCGGCTTCGTTTTTCATCTCAAACATGATGGAGATGTACTCTAGCTCATTACCCTCGGCATAGTCACGAAAGACAAAGTCTCCTTTGGTGCCACCGACCACATCGTTGTCCTTCTCAAAGTAAGCGTGGGGGTAAAAGGATCTCAGCTTCTGCTCAAACTCTAAGGCACAGTGCTGCTCGAGTGTCTCGCCGAGCATCTTGGTGGACATGCGGGTCTTGAGGTCTTTGTAAAAGTCTACCTCTCGCTCCAGCATCTTCTTCTCTAGCTCGTGCTGCTCTTGCAGTTGCTTGACTTCCAGCTGAGCCTCTTTGCTTTGTAGCGCCACCTGAGCTTGCAGAGCAGTGATCTCCTGCTCCTTGGCTTGTAGTGTCTTCTGACTCTCGGCCTGCACCTTCAGGCGCTCATTATCTCGCAAGCTCTCCTGCTGCGCTAGCTGAGCGTGCAGCTCGGTGATCGTCTGCTCTTTGTTGGCTAGAGCCAGCTGCAGATCGGCCTGGCTCTTCTCGCCCATGGCGTCGAGCTTGCTCTGCAGCTGAACCAGCTGAGTGTCTCGCTGGGAGAGCTGCTCTTTGAGCGTCGCCTCGGCCTGCGCTACAGCTAGCTGCTGCGCCTGTCGGCTCTGCTCCTCTACAAGTGCCACGCGCTCTGCGAGTGCCTTGTCAAAAGCCTGACCACGCACCTGCTCTAGCAGCTGCGCATAGCCACGCTCATCAATACTAAACGGCTGATGGCAATTCGGACAAACCAATTCGTGCATAGGGGGAATTAGAGATTAGAGGTTAGAAGTTAGAGAGTAGAAGTTAGAGAGTCATCCGACCCGCCTCTCTCTCCTTGAGACTGTTGCAAAAGTCAACAGTCTCACAATCTTGCTTGCAAGATTGTCTAGACTTTGCAGAAAGGATGAAGCGCAAGGCGCTGAGGGTGAGGTCTGAAGGGAGCATACCTCCGTATGTGACCGAAGCCGAATCCCGAAAGCAACACAGCGATTCGCCTTTATGCAACAGTCTCCTACTTGCAAATATACATCTTCTCAGTCTAAGGCGGTGTAGAGTGCTTGGGCTAGTCAGCTCTTGACATACACTAATAAAACAAGATAAGCGTAGGAGCTGTGCGGCTCACTACGCTTATCTGTTCTTACTCTAAACCAATATCTGTATATATCGGAGAGCGGAAGACGGGACTCGAACCCGCGACCCCAACCTTGGCAAGGTTGTGCTCTACCAACTGAGCTACTTCCGCATTTCGGACACCCACTCTCTAATAATCCTCTCGTATATATTATGAGTACACAAACTCAAAACTTATAAGAGCCGTCGCTCTTCCTAACCACCGAGAGGTGCTAAAGGGTGCCCTGCCGATTTGTGAGTACAAAGGTACGAAAACTTTTTGAATCTGCAATAGCTTTGGAGGATTTATTTTTCGAATGTCCTCTTTCGGCTAATCTTCACCAGTACCTTCGGCTGGACGCGCTGCTTAGAACTTCGTCGTGTGACGGATGCCAAGGTCAGCGATGAGCTTACGATAACGCTCGATATCCTTCTTAGCGAGATAGTCTAGCAGACGACGACGCTTACCTACGAGCATCTTCAGGCTACGTGAGGTAGAGAAGTCCTTCTTGTTGTCCTTGAGGTGCTCCGTGAGGTGCTGAATACGATAAGTAAAGAGAGCTACCTGGCTCTCGACACTGCCTGTGTCCTGTGCTGAGGCTCCGTACTGTGCGAAGATCTCTTGCTTCTTGGTACTGTCTAGGTACATCTTGTTTATGAGGTTATTTGTGAGACATTCATATCATCCTCGCCACTCAATGCCCCACCTCAATGGGGCGACAATGAGTACGACGATGTATTTCGCCTGCAAAGGTACGAATAATATTTTATCTCGCAAGCCTACCCTACACAACAAAGGGTCACTCGATCACCACGATGAGCGTGGCGAGCGTGGGGCAGTTGTCATAAACAAACTTAGCGTGCGAGCTGGCATTGCGGACGCACATGTGCGAGCGGGGCGTCGTGCCGAGCGATGGACTGTACTCAACGATCTTGCCCTTGGGATTGTTTACGGGGACACCATGTATATAGGCTCCGCAAGTGAAGCGACTAGCCCACGGCGCAAAGCCTGCGATGCGACTAGACCCGTCACTGGTGTAAAACATCTTCGGCTTCTTCTGCTGCAAGAGGAAGATGCCTAGAGGCGTCTCCTTAGCGTGGGGAGGCTTGTGACGACCCGTCGTGGCGGGGTTGATGCTCCGCACGAGGTAGTGCGCTGGCGACTGACGCTCCAGCACGACGATGTGCTGGTTCTTGCGATCTACTACGACCACGTGCGAGAAGGTGACATCGGGCTTCAACAGCTGAACGTAGCGCCGTGGCACATACCACTCCGCCTCGGGAGACTCGACTCTGCCTTGCCAAAACTTGCTGCCCAAGGTGTCGGTCATCGCTATGAGCGTCCCATCGCGACCATAAAGCTCTGGCGTGAGGGTGTCCGTGGGGGCATAGAGTGGCACAGACTGATAGCGCTCCACACCGAGCGAGTCTGAGACTAGCTTGTAGCTATCGCGAGACCACGCTTTGGTCAGTGGCGCCTCGCCATTTGCATTCTTATAGTTTTGCAGTACGCCCCACTGCTGTGGCTCTGCTTGTAGCTGCTCGATGCGTAGGAGCTGCGCTTGTATCTTATCCCACTGTATGGTGCGCGTCTTCTCCTTATATTCATAGGAGTCCTCGAGCGTATACTTATCAAAGGTTAGCTCCCGGTCGATGACAATCTGATCTGCCGTAAGCTCGGGCTGAGGCTCAGCCACGACCGTGTCTGCTATTGCGATCGTATCCGTAGGTGTCACCTCGGCACTGCTTTCAGTGGAGGGCTGGCAAGCCAGCAAGAGCGTGAGGGCGAGTGGTAGGAAGGTCATAATGTTTTTCATAAGAGATGTAAGTTACTTGGAGCTGCTGACTCCCTTGAGCTGTGGCAAGTGCCAGTGATAGTGCGCAGCGAGGATGCGGATCAGAATGATCAAGCCCGCTGACACAAGCTGTGCGTAGACTATATCTATAGGTATGAAGCGGAGCATCAGGGTGTATACGATGCCTCCGATGATACAGGCCAAAGCGTAGATATCTTGGCGACAGATGAGGGGCGTCTCGTTGAGGATAATGTCTCGCAGCAACCCTCCGAAGGAGCCGGTCACGGTACCCATGATGACCGCCACCCAACTGGGGAAGCCCATGGCGAGCGTCTTGTCGACGCCGACCACTACAAAGAGTCCCAGCCCGATAGCGTCAAAGACAAAGACCGTCGGAGCTGTACGTATGACGATCTTTCGGAAGATATATACGTAGAGTAGCGCCACAAAGGTGATGATCATGTAGGAGGGTTGCAGCATCCAGAAGGGCGTCACTTCTAAGAATAGATCACGTAGCGTACCTCCGCCCACAGCCGTCGTGACTCCCAGCACGTAAGCTCCAAACCAGTCCATCTGCTTGGTCGACGCTAGGCGTATGCCAGAGATAGCGAAGGCGAAGGTCCCGATGAAGTCTAGAATCCTCGTCACCGTAATCTCAGACCATACGAGAGCTGAGAGATCGAAGCCTAATATCTGATCCAACATCTGTCCGCTAAATATTCAACCTCTAATGCTTAGCTCTTGAGGTGAGGAGTGAGCGCACATTGTCTATTAAGAGACGGACGGCAACGGAGTTAAAGCCGCCCTCCGGGATGATCAGGTCGGCGTAGCGCCGTGAAGGCTCGACAAACTCCTGGTGCATCGGCTTGACCGTCGTGAGGTACTGCTCGATGACCGAGTCCACACTGCGTCCTCGCTCCTTGACATCGCGCTGTATGCGACGCGCTAGGCGCACATCATCGTCTGTCTGAACGTAGATCTTGACATCCATCAGATCGCGCAGCTCTTCACTCTCAAAGATCAAGATCCCGTCGATGATCAGTACACAAGGCGGATCGATGGTGACCGTCTCGGGGATGCGGTTGTGATTGACAAAAGAGTAGACAGGGCGCTCCACGCTGTGCCCCTCACAAAGCTGGCTAATCTGCTCGCACATCAGCTTCGTGTCGAAAGCATCGGGATGGTCATAGTTGAGCTTAGCACGCTGCTCCAGAGGCAGCTCATCGTGCGCCTTGTAATAGTAGTCGTGACTGAGGACTACGACATCCTCATCGATAAAGGTCTCCTGCAGACGGCGCACCAGGGTGCTCTTGCCCGAGGCAGTGCCGCCCGCGACGCCTATGATGATCGGTTTGTGCTTCATAGCTTCAGCGAAATAGTCTTATGGGTTTACTATAAATAGGTATCTCCGCGCAGCGCAGCGCTCCATAATCTCTAGTAGGGAGTCGTACGAAGCTCCCGCTAGCGACACTTCTAGTCGAGACCCCTGGGGAAAGGCCTCTATGTCTGCTTCTAGCTCGGCAAGCGTCAGAGAGATGGTATGCGGTGCGAGTAGCGTGTCTGTGGAAGCGCTCGCCTTGCGACGCCACCGCGCTAAGCGATGCTGTAGGTTGATAGCGGCAAGTACGAGTGGCGTGGTCACATGTCGACTCCACCAATTCTCCCCCTGATGCTTGAGATAGAAGAGGCGCATCGCTCCGTAGAAGTTCTCCTCGTAGCGCACCCTGTCGACCGCCTGCTCCGACTCGCCCTTGTAGTGTAGCACTGGCGTCGGGAGGTAGTAGTTGTGGTAACCCGCCCGCTCTATTGTGTAGCAGAGATCTATATCCTCGCCATACATAAAGTAGCGCTCGTCTAGTCCGCCCACCGCTAGGTATAGTGCCCGTCGCATCATCAAGAAAGCACCTGTCAGCACTGGCACCTGCTGCACCTCATCAGGCGAGAGATGCCCCTGGTAGTAACCATTGAGCCACGCAGAGTGAGGAGCCACGCGGTAGAGACGTGTGAAGCGGCAGAAGCTATGCCACAGCGTAGGCACGCCCCGCTTACACTCGGGGTGCATCACGCCAGACTGATTAATGAGCCGAGGCCCCACGGCACCAGCATCGGGATGGGTCTGGAGAAAAGTCAAGCAGTAGGCGAGTGTCGACTCACCCACCAGCGTATCGGGGTTGAGTAGTAGGAGATAGTCGCCATGCGCCTCGGCGATCGCTTGGTTGTTGCCATGGGCAAAGCCTCCGTTCGTAGCACTCTCCAGTAGCTTGACCCTAGTCTCCGCACCAAAGGCTGTGCGGAGACGAGTCATCGAGTCATCGCCCGAGGCATTGTCCAGCACGATCACCTCTACCTCTCCCTCGATCTGACGACAACTAGCCAGCACCGAGCGAACCGCCTCGATGGTCAGCTGCGGCACCTTGTAGTTGACTAGAACGACCGAGAGGAGCATAGGGCTTCCCTTTTTATGCTAGGCAGAGACCGTGATGAGGTAGTAGTTCTTCTTACCTCGCTGTACGATCAGATACTTGCCAGCGATCAGGTCATCGGTGGTGACCACACGGTCTTGGTCAGCGACCTTCTCCTTGTTGAGGCTAATGCCGTTCGAAGCGATCAGCTTGCGCAGCTCGCCCTTGGACTTAAAGATCGGTGCATGCTCTACCAGTAGATCTAGCAGCTTCACACCGTCTGCCTGCTCTAGGAGCGTCCGGCCGACGTTGTAGTTTGGTACGCCTGCCATCACCTCCTTGAGTAGCTCCTCCGACATCTGACGCAGCTGGTCGTGCGTGTTATTGCCGAAGAGTATCTGCCCAGCCGACATGCTCTGCTCATAGTCCTCACGTCCGTGAACCATGACCGTGAGCTGCTCGGCGAGCGTATGCTGGAGTAGGCGCTCATGCGGTGCCTGACGGTGACGCTCTATGAGCGAGTCGATCTCCTCCAAGGGGATGCTGGTAAAGATCTTGACAAAGCGCTCGGCGTCCTCGTCGGAGACGTTGAGCCAGAACTGACAGAAGGTGTAGGGTGACGTGTAGCGACGATCTAGCCAGACGTTGCCTTGCTCTGTCTTGCCAAACTTCGTGCCGTCAGCCTTCTTGATCAGCGGGCAGGTCACGCCAAAGGCTTCACCACCCTCGATGCGGCGTATCAGCTCCGTGCCAGTTGTGATATTACCCCACTGATCAGAGCCACCCATCTGCACACGGCAGCCGTACTCACGGTAGAGGTGCAGGTAGTCGTAGCCCTGGAGGAGCTGGTAGGAGAACTCGGTGAAGGAGAGTCCCGCCTCGGCATTCGCCTCGAGGCGTCGCTTGACGCTATCCTTCGCCATCATATAGTTCACCGTGATATGCTTACCGATGTCTCGGATGAAGTTGAGGAAGCTGTAGTCCTTCATCCAGTCGTAGTTGTTCAGTAGTAGTGCCTTATTAGGAGCGTCCGACTCAAAGTCGAGGAAGTGCCCCAGCTGCCGACCGATGCACTCCTGATTGTGTCGGAGCGTATCCATATCTAGTAGGTTGCGCTCTTGGGACTTCATCGAGGGGTCGCCGATCATACCGGTAGCTCCACCCAGTAGAGCTATAGGTCTGTGTCCAGCACGCTGCAAGTGTCGTAGCATCATCACGCCGACGAGGTGCCCGATATGGAGCGAGTCAGCCGTCGGATCAAAGCCCACGTAGGCCGTTGTCAGGTGCTCTGTGAGTTGCTCTTCGGTGCCTGGCATGATATTATGAATCATCCCACGCGCCTTCAGTTCGCTAATCAGTGAGGAGTGGCTCATAGTTATTCATTTGTATTACTTAGGTTACAAAGGTACGAATTATTACTAGCTAATAGACGTTCCCTCCCTGATTTTTTGGTTTTGGACTATCTGATTGAGAAGTAAGAGGTTACCGTTTGGAGAAGTGTGGATAGGTAACGATTTAGAAATGAGCGGAGTGCTTTGAAGTACATCGTTTTG
>ENA-OPEA01000137-OPEA01000137.1-human-gut-metagenome-genome-assembly--contig:-NODE-137-length-44556-cov-8.950406_pt1 | contig 44556 bp, 36 predicted proteins | sample MGYA00241623_ERZ501509 | MGnify/ENA primary metagenome ERZ501509 (study PRJEB25962, sample SAMEA2042571) | human gut metagenome | biome: human gut; feature: human-associated habitat; material: faeces... | reverse complement strand
TTTTCAGAGGCTCTTTCACCTGCTTGGTAGCTTCGTTGGTCTTGCCGTGGTTATTCACGGCTACCTGCGTCTTGTGTTCTTCCGCCACGGCTTCGACCTTTCCCATCCCTTGCTTCTTGTCAGGGTTCCATTTGTAGAAGCGTGGGCGGTTTTGCTCTTTGTCCATACGTACATAGGCATTGAAGGGTTGCCCCTCTTTATCGATCATGTTTTTGAGATAAAGTGTGCGACCGTTGTCTAAGGCTTCTCGTTGCTTCTCTGACAGCTCTAGACCACAAAGCTTGCGTGGTGCCTTGCCTTGTTGACGATCTTGTCGCTGTTCCTGACGCTCTTTGAGACTCTTGTTCTCTCCGAAGATGAACTCAATGCCTTTCTTCTCTGCATTGACTTGAAGCGTAGCATCGAAGGACTTGCCACTCTTAGCGGTCATACCTTCTACTTTTACCGCTTTACCCTCCACTAGATCTTTGTATTGCTGATCAGAGAGCGTGACGCCTTTGATCTCTTGGGGAATGCTTACACGGTCGGCACGTAAGGCGATAATCTCATTGGTCTGTGGGTCGATGGAGACATAGGCTGCGAAAGGCTCTCCGCTCTTGGGTGTTACCTCAATGGTTTTGCCGAGATTACCGGTTGCGAGTAGTTGCTCCTTCTCTTCGGGTGAGAACTTGTAGCCCATATAGGGATAGTCGAGCTGTGGCTCTTTACGCATAGCGTGTATGGCTAACCCGATATTACCCTCATTATCTGTGCGGAAAGCAAGGCGAGCCTCTGTGTAGATAGTTGTATCTCCAATGGGGATGGCTATGGTCACGAGGTTGCTCTTCTGCCAATTGAGCATCTTCTCTAGCTCACCACTCTGCTCTAACCGCTCACGGGAGAGTCCGAGACTGTCGAGCATCTTCCAGTCTACCGTGTCTGCATCAATGGCTGTGCTCTTCTTCTGCTGTGGCAGATAGTCTTCAAAGGGTACACCGACCTCTGCCAACTTCTGTCTGCTTTCAGGAGTCTCACGGCTTTGGAGCAGAGTACGCAGGTTATCTACGCCTTGCTCCACATTGTTCGCCAACACCTTGTATAGCCCGAAATGGGAGGGGTTATTGAACTGCTTGAGGAAGTTGGTCATGAAGTTCTTCAGTAGTCCATCTTTGCTGTTGAACTTCAGAAATGCCGCTTGGTTGGCGGCTAAGGCTTCGGTCGTTTTAAGGTTCCCCTTATCATCAATGCCCGAAACGATGGTGAGTTTCCCCGCTTCTTGCTGGTTCTTTACCTCGGTGCGATCCTCTAAGACCAGCACGTAGTTGTCATTGCTATTTGCTTCCATAATTCACTCTGTTTGATTTGAATAATACCTTTCAGACAGCAAATATATAGGCTAAAATGACCTCTTCTAAGTCCCAGGGAATTATAAGGAAAGGAAGTGATGAAAAAGAAAATTCGCCCAAACATTTCAACTTCAAGATTATCTGCCCTAAAATGAGTACATTTGTCGTACTAGATGGGAAGACTATTGGAAAACATATGGCTACTAAATTGTTGAAAAATAAGATATCACAGTTTAAGTCTACAGCTGACTCAACACTGGTCAAAAAAAAGAGGTAATTATGGCACAATTCAAATTTATATCAAATGAGCCATGCGGGAAAGATTTATTTGCAGGTAAAGCACACGAATCCACTGCCAAGCAAATAGCAAATCTTTTAATAGAAGCCAAAAGCTCTCTTATGATAGGTCTAGAAGGGGGCTGGGGGACAGGGAAATCCAATCTCATTTCTTTAGTTCAAAAAGAAATGAGAGAAAACTCCCCTCTCTTTTTCACGTATGATGCCTGGGGACATCAAGATGACTTGACAAGGCGGTCAATTTTAGAGGAACTTACTTATTACATCTGCAATAATGAGCAAGCTTCTCAAGCATTGAAGGGAAGAAAGAAAGATGTTTGGAAAACAAAGTTAAAGAGCCTTCTCTCCAAAAAAAGGGAAGTTCGAACTACAGATATCCCAAAAGTTAGTGTAGGGATACTTGTTATTACATTAGCCATTATATTAACACCCATTTTCTCTTCAATAGCTGATTCTCTGCCGGCATCAACCTATTGGTTCATAAAACCAGTATTCACGGCTATTCCACTACTCATTACCCTTGTTTATATTGTCGTTCGATTTTGTAAAATGAGAAATAGAAGTTGGAAACTACTATTGGAGGAGCTGGTTTCTCTTTACAAGGAGAAAACTAAGGAAAACACGACCTATGAAGAAGAATTTGCTGCAGAACCTTCATCTAAACAGTTTAAGGATTGGATGAAAGAGTTAGATGAGGATTTACAAAATAAGCTTGTTATTGTATTTGACAATATGGATAGACTTCCATCGCATAAAGTTCAAGAATTTTGGGCAGCTATTCATAGCTTTTTTGCGGAGGTCAAATACAATAATATTCAAGTAATAGTTCCCTTTGATCGAAAACACATTCTTGTTGCCTTTTATCCTGAGACCATAGCCTTAGACACAGAAGATGAAATGAAAACATTTTACGGCAATGATTTTATCAATAAAACATTCGATGTGGTTTATCGTGTTGCTCCTCCAACAATGAGCAACTGGAAAGGATATTTAAGCTCAATGTGGAAAGAGGCTGTAGGAGAAGAACTCTCCCAAGAAAGTTCTATTACACAAATATATGATTTGATGACAGAGTCGAAGTCACCTCGTAAAATTATCTCTTTCATCAATGAGTGTATCACATTAAAAAACAATCAGTCGTTTAATGTGCCAGACGAATATATTGCTCTTTATGTTGTAGGCAAGTATTCAATTCAACAAAATCCCTATGACGAACTCTTAAATCTTAATTTCTGCGACCCTCTTGCCTATAAGTATCGAAATGAAGAGACATCAAAATTTCTTTCAGCTCTTTATTTTCAGTTGCCAACAGAAGAAGCTCTTGAATTAATTTACACAGATCAATTAAGAAGAGAATTAGATAGTGGGAAAAGCGATTTACTTCTCAAGCTCGAGGATAGCACTCTTCTCAATGACTTATTAGAAAATGCCATTGCAAAAGTAAATAACCCTCAGTATGCTACAAATGCTCTGACGCAATCGGGACTAACAATTGAGGTCAAATTTTGGGACCAACTACTTATGAAAACTCAGGCAGGTAAAGACGGCATAAGCCTCAAAGATTATCAAATAGAATTGCTGAAGCACACATCAAAGAATAAAGCTCTTACTCATCTAAAAATGATGATAAAACACCTTTATAGTGATGTGTTGATACAAGAAGATGGAGATAAAGAGCTGAAAATACAAGGCTCTTGTCTAGTCGATGCCGTAAAGCTGTATGATAGCGTTGCAAATCTTAGCGATAAGCTAAGAGAATTTGACTATCTAAATCCGTTTAACCTCCTCAGAAAAACCTATACGCACCCTGAATGCTATATCGATTTTATAGAAAAAGCAAAAGAAGAGCACTCAAAATACTTAATAGAATGCCCTGAAGACAAAGTGGACGATTATCTATCTAAACTTCCTGTTGAAAGGTTAAACACCTTAGTGGCCGTTCCATATCTAAAGCACGAACTTCCTAAATACCAAAAACTATTACAAAGTCAAATCACAGAAGTCGAAGTATCTGATGAAGCCGAAACTCTACTTAATAGATGGGTTGAGTTAGAAAGCATACTACCCACACTGCCTAGTGACAACAACATTGATAATTGGTTTTCTGAGTGTGAGAAAGAGGGGCCTTTCTATTACTATTTAGTTTCAATACGAATGGCTAAAGGGAAGTCGTACACTGGAAGTGAGTTTGATTTACTTAGCGAAAGTGCTAATGAGCAAACAATAAAAACAATCGTTAATCATATTGAGTCGTTTATATCTTATGGAATGCTGTTATTAGGGTGCGAAACAATGGCCCAATATCCTATGTATTGTCAGGTAGTGCAGTATATGATTTCAAACAAACTAGGAAAAGAAGAAAATTCATTGCCAATAGACGCTCTTCTTCCAACGTACAGTTTCTTTGTTAAGACACTTAAGATTAAACTGCTTGACTTGCTTCAAGACTGGAGCCGTTGGAAAGACGACTATGAAAACAAGATAACGATAGAGAACATTTCAAATGTACCTATTGCTTTCTTTGACGAAACTAGAGACATGAATAACATTGGTATAGTGTATCATTGCAACAGCACGGCAATCAACTATATGCAAAAAACAGAAAGCGCTGATTGGGAGGATAACTTCAAGAGAAAAAACACGCAATATCAACTGCTAATTACAACTCGTTCAAACATACCAAAAGCTTATGAAGCTTTTAAGGCTACCATAACGAATGAGTTTAAGGATCAAAGTCGCATAGTTGAAGATGATGTTTATCAAAGTTTGGTAGAGTGCTTTGAGAGTCAAGGCAAAGATTGGTCTTCTGTCTATAAAAACATTCGAGATATGTATGCTAGCTCAGGTGAAAATATAACAGAACAACTTTTTGTTCGTTATGGCCACAACATTATCAACAAAGCATGTCTTATAGACACTCCTGAATCTGTAAGGACTCTTTTACCAACTTCACTTCTAAAAAACGAATTAACACTATCTATTATCACAAGTAACACCTCACAAGTTGTAGAAATAATAAAGCATACTAGTAGAGACTATGCGACAGAGTTTGTTGTTGAGATCAAGTCTGTACTCGAAGTTGAGAAAAACAAAGAGTTGGCAGAATTATTGCACTTGCTTGAAGCTAGTCCAACTTCAAAAGAGATTTCAGTTGCGAATCGTTCTTAATTCTCTCAATCTCTCTATCTACGAGGGATAGCACCTCCTGCTTAACTTGGCGATAATTGGCTTCAATAGTCTCACGCAGACTATCAGAGCCATTTTCGTTTGTGATGTCCGCTATGATGGGGATAGGCTGGTAAGCTTTCGTTTCAGCAGAGACCCTGGCAACATCCACAACGATTTCTGCGTGGAAGATTTTCTGATCGATGCGTTCATCAAAATTGTCTGAGACAGCTCCAACGAACATACCCTGAGTGGGGTTGCGTTTCTATTGTTGTGCTATTCAGCAGGTATCGTTTGCTTTGCTCATCACATTCGATTAAAAGCTATATTTTGCCTTCGCCCATACTTCTGAATTGTTTTTGTACGTGCTGAACATACCTTCATCGCCTCCAAACCAATCATACCCGAGAGAGAGCTGAATGAAGTCATTCAGAGAGTAGGCGGCAGTAAACCGACTAAACCAACCTTTATGATTGAGGTCGAAATAGGTGAAGTTGGAGAGTTGTAGAGTGTTATCCAACAGCTTTTTCGACACATTGAGCGTAAGGAGTGAATTGTGATGCGGCTGTGCAATCTGGTCTTCGTACTTTAGGATGCTTTCAGAGGAAAACTGTGCCATCACCACCCAATCTTTGGGGGCATACCAATCGATACCCACGAGATAATTCACAGTGTTGAATCCCTTTTGTTCTTGATCAGACGCATCAGGTCTATAGCTGAAATGCTTCCCCACATTGAAGGCTGCTTCTCCTCGTAATACCAGTTGCCCTAGAGGTTTGGATATGTCTCCTCCGAAAAATCCCATTCGGTAGTATTGCGGAGAAACGACAATGTGGGTATCTGTAGGTCGATACGTAAACACGGGCATCTTGTTCCACGTATGCAATGCGGAGAGCGAAAAGTCCACTCCAGGCAAGGTAAAAGATAGCTTTCCGCCATACTCGATATTGGCAAAATGAAGACTGGAGTGGCTCCCATTTTCTTCCCAGGCAATAGGCAGTGGGCTATCTTTGGGTAAAATGCACCATGGATTTATTGTGGCGGTAGGTAGTTTATACCCTTCAAAGGTTGGCACGGCAAGCAGTTCCAATTTCATTTTATCGTTAAAAACGTAAAGGCGTAGGGCATTGACTGGCATCCGAATGTCATCATAGTCTTGTGCCAAGAACTCTGTCATATCCATAGGAGAGACCAAGTCGGTAATACGCACACCGTCTGCCGCCCCCCAAATGACCAATTGTCGCCCAAGGCGAAAGCCCCAATGGTCATCTCTATGGTCAAGATACGCTTCCCGCAGTTCAAAACCTGTACGCTCTTTTAATAATGCATTGTAAGTTGCGTTGAATGAGACAAAAAGCGAAGAGCCTTCAAAACTTTTACCTATCTCTCCCCTTATTCTCGTGCGCGAAGACATAAAGTTGTTCGGTTTTTCAGATCGGACGGCATGATAGGTATCCACAAATCCTTTGACTTGCCACGATGAAGCCACCTCTTCTTGACCCCATGCGATATGCAGGGGCAAGAAGAGAATAAACAGCAACAAGAATTTTGCTGAATGACTAGTTGTATCTGTCATTAGAATCGGCCTTTTTCCAAGGTGCTTACACTGAATTGAGCCTCGTTCATAGGGGTATTGAACTTAGGATCCTTAAACTCAAGAATCGTCTGATGATTAGTCTGAACATTGGTCATATGCAGTTTTTTTGCAATCCAAAAACCAGAAACCTTCACAATGTCCGACAATTCAAGGCGACGGTGTAGCTTCCCCATCTTGTCGTAGTACTCCACCTTAACGGCGATAAGGCAGTCTTGACGAATCCACGCCACCTTTCTAGAGTAGATCTCACGTTTGTCTTTAGGCGTGTATTCCAGCTTCCAGCACTTGTGTCCGCCAATAGTCTCTTCGCCCAGCAACTGGTGGGAGTCTTCGTCTACATTGCGACTGCCCATATCATCATAGGTGAAGTCACTGCCCATAAAGTAATCCTGCTTGGCAGAAGAGCCACTGATGCGGCGGGTTTTCTTCATCGCGGGCAAGTAGAGCCATCTGTCATCGTCTTTATTAGGATTGTCGTAATCCCAAGTGAGAAAGCCTGTCCCTTTTACATCTCCGGGATATAGGAAGAACATGATACTCTTACGGTCTTTTTTCCCCGCTCCCACGTCTATGGAGTAAGAGATAAGCTTCCGCTCGCGTACCGCCCCACGCTTATTGATCAGTTTCATGACCAATTCCGATTGACGGGTATCGCCATCGGGACGATCTTTTACTTTTTGGGCAATCTCTCTGCCCGTCTGAGCCATTGCAGTGGCGGCAAAAGCCCAAACCACCAAACTTGCTAAAATAATTCTTTTCATCATGATTGATATTTTGTTGTTGATTTTATCCTATTGACTTTTCAAGCATCTTCCTGTAGGTAGCCGATTGCACCTGCAACTCTGCATCCGTACCCATTGCTTCAATCTTACCTTGATGGAGCAACACGATCTTATTGGCTCCACGAATGGTACGCATGCGGTGAGCGATAACAATGACTGTCTTCTCCTTGATCAGCTCCGACAAAGCCTCTTGTATTAGGCTTTCATTTTCCACATCTAGCGAGGCCGTGGCTTCATCCATCAAGATGATGGGTGCATCTTTTAGGAGGGCTCTAGCGATGGAGATCCGCTGACGTTCGCCACCAGAAAGTCGCTCGCCGTTTTCCCCGATGACGGTATCAATACCATCAGGCATACGATCGATAAACTCATCACAGCGGGCAATTTTGGCGACACGAGTCACTTCCTCGTCCGTTGCTCCTTTCTTGCCGATACGAATGTTGTCTTTGATACTGGCATTGAATAGCACTACATCCTGAAAGACAATGGCGTAGTTCTTCAGTAGTGTTTCGGGATCTATCTGACTAATGTCCTCGCCACCGAGCAGGATTTTGCCCTGCTGTATGTCCCAAAAGCGAGCCGCCAACTTGGTCAGCGTGGTCTTGCCACTTCCCGAAGCCCCAATCAATGCTGTCACCTCGCCTTGTTTCGCAGTGAAGCTCACGCCGTTGATGACGGTATAATCCTCGTAACCAAATACTACATCTTTGAAATCTAGACTATAATCCATAGGGTTCATCTCCTGTTTGCCCTCCTGAATAGGCATGGTCTTGATCTCCTTGATACGTGCCACCACACCATCGAGTGTCACGATCATAGCCATAAAGGAGAGGATTCCCTCTATAGGCACGTAGATGCTTGCCGTGAGGATGAGGTAGGCGATATAGACCAGAATATTGATTTGTCCGGCAATCAGCATGTTGGCACCGACAATCGCCACCGAGACGATGCCGAGCTTCATCAGCATACCAGCCAGTGCGGTGGCAATACCAGCGGAGAGTTCCATCCTTACCTTATTTCTAGTATTACCATCCATCTTGTGGTAGAACTCGTTCAGTGTCCGCTCTTCCAGATTATAGGACTTAATCTCCTGTATCTGGTCTATCTGCTCTTGTAAGTCGTCAAGCACGTCACGACTGCTCTTCACAAAGGCATTCACATCATTCCGTTGTTTCATCTTGGAAAGCGAAAAGAGTAGTAGCGAGACGGGGATGACCCACAATGCCGCCAATCCGAGCTGCCAATTATAAGCAAGTATCATTACAGATATAATCACCGTGGAAATGGATGTGGCATAGATATGCGGCACGGAGTGTGAGAATATCTGCTCATAGAGATTCAGGTCGCTCATCATCGTCGCCGAGAGGTCGGATACATCACGCTTGCCGAAATATGAGAGAGGCAGTTTCTTCAGACGGTTGGCTATATCAATGCGTGAGTTGGCACTCTCATTATAAACATTGTCGTAAAGGCGTACGTAATCCCACCTTGCCACAAAAAACATCACCAACAGCATCACTAAGATGATGACGATATAGTCTACTAGGGTCAGCTCTGCTGGTGCAGGAATACCCTCCAAACCACCCAGGTATTGGAATAAAAAGACAAATCCGATAATGGGCGGAAACATCTTGGTCAGATTTAGGATGGTATGCGAGAAGATAGACTTCTGCAGGTTCTTCGCACCCTGCTCCGACATGGCGTATTTTTGCTTAAAGAACTTATTCATTTTCATAGTCTCCTCCTATTCTCCAATTGGCGGCTTTTTGATACTCGCTCCACAGCTTTTTGTAGACACCGCCTAGGGTTAATAATTCATTATGCGTACCACTTTCCACGATTTTGCCATTCTCCATTACTAGGATTCTATCGGCATTGACCACTGTGGAGAGCCTATGTGCGATCATCAGTGTGGTTTTATCCTTTGATAGTTCCTTGAACGAGGCTTGAATAATATGCTCGTTCTCGGGATCTGCAAAAGCGGTTGCCTCGTCAAGTATCACAAAGTCGGCATTCTTCAGGAAAGCCCTTGCGATAGAAAGGCGTTGGATTTCGCCACCTGAAAAATAGGTGCCCTTAGTGCCGTATACGGTATCCAAGCCTTTTTCTAGATTATCGACAATCTCTTTGGCTCCAGCTCTGACGAGAGCTTGCTCTATCTCCTCATCGCTGGCGTTGGGGTCACCTAGCAATAAGTTCTCCCTTAGGCTCATCTTAAAGAGCTTAGACATTTGGAATACAAAAGCTACTTTTTGGCTCAGGGCCTCTTTCTTATACTCCTTGATACTGGTGCCTCCAATGAAGATGTCGCCCTCATCGGCATCGTAGAAGCGAGCTGCCAAACGCGCCACGGTGGTCTTACCTCCTCCCGAAGCTCCCACCAGTGCAACAGTCTCACCTTTGTTCACCTTAAACGATACATTGTCCAGCACTTTGTCTTTTCCATATGAAAAGGAGACGTTTCTGAACGCCAAGCCCTCTCCAACAGCTGTTGCTTCGCCGTAAGTGAGGTCTTCATAATCCAAAGCTGTGTCAATCTTATCCAACGCCAACTCTGCGAAGTAGATGAAGTTTTGCATGGCGGCACTTCGCATCATAAAGACACCGAACACAGGCCCTATTAATAGATAGATAACGGAATTACCCAGCACCTCTCGCATATCACCTCCCGAGGTGATCATCATAATGGCAACAGGCACCAAGAAGAATGCCGTAGAGCTTGAAATGGCTTCGTACAGCGACATCTTATTCTTGAACCCCATGCTCCACCGCACCACGAAATCTTTCAGCTTTACGATGAGTGAGTAGAAACGATCGAAGCTCTCCACGCTCTGGGCAAAGGTCTTTACGACTGGGATGCCACGCACATATTCTACCGATTCGGCAGAAAGATTGGCAAGTCCCTCGTAATACTCTTCCCGCAACTTCTTGCTCTTTGGGGTCGCCATAGTCGCCATCAATAGCACGGTTATGACCATCGGAACAAGGCTCACTAGACCAAGCCGCCAGTCGAAAAGGAAGAAGAAGACCAATAGCACGATGGGCGAAACAATCGTCATGGCGAGGTCGGGCAACTGATGTGCCAGCATCGTGTGGGTCTCACCAGCCCCATCAACAATCGTCTTGCGGAGATTGCCACTTTCGCGATTGGCAAAGAAGCCCAAAGGTTTCGCCATCATCTTCTTCACGCTGAGTTTGATGATGTTGGCCTCTACTTCAAAAGCGAAGAGGTGGGATACCATTAACGCACAGAGATAGAGTAGCATTCCTGTTGCAGCAAAACTCGCTGCTAGAATGGCGTAGTATCGTATGGTCGCCCCATCGACACTACCACTCAAGATAATCCCGCTGACAATCTTATGGATATAGACCATAGGCATCAGCACCAAAATACCCGAGAGGGCCGAGAAAACCATCGCCAGCGGAAGCATATACCTTTTCTTACCTGCGTAGGGGAGCAATCGCTTCAATACCGACGGCTTCTTTTGTTTGTTTGTATTACTCATTATGATTCAATTATGTTTGTTTGTTCTTTTGGCCTTTCGATAGTGTTTATCTCCTTGCCAAACAGATGGAACTTCTTGATAAGTATAGGCGTCACAAAGAGGTCGGCAAGCAGTGCCGACAAGACACCTGCCACGGATAGCATCCCCATATGTACAAAGGAGAGGGCCTCTGATGTGGTGTATACAGCGAAATTGGCACAGATTACTACGCTTGTCAAGACGATTGGAGTGCCAATAGTGTGGAATGAACGAAGAATCGCATTCCTATAATTGCCCTTACGGTCAAACTCAAGATGACTATGATTGATGAAGTGTATGGTATCGTCAACAGCCAATCCGAGGATCATCGGCATAATAGTGGCCGTCATCATATCCAATGGATAGCCCAGCCAGCCCATCAGTCCGCCAACGACCAGTGCCGGGGTGACATTGGGAATTAAACCGACAAGCCCTATGCGTACACTGCCGAAAACGATCATCATCAGTATACCTATGATAAGGAGAGAAATGGCGAACGAAACCATTTGTCCGCGTGCGATATACTGCATCATTACGGTAAACTGTGGGATACTTCCAACGGTAGTGACCGCTGCATTGGGGAAGAGCTTCTGTGCGTAAGCAATTATATCGTTCAACTCTCGCTCCGTTTCCCCTGAATCGTATGAATTCATCTCCACCATCAGGCGAAGACGGCGGTAGTCGTAATCTATCCAATACTCCGCTTCACTACCTCCCGCATTTTCGTAAAGGAGCAACAGCTGTGCAACCTCATCAGGGTTATGGGGAATGGTATAATAAGAAGGATTACCGTCATGGAGCGTTTGATTTAGGTCTTTGAGTATATTCAATACCGAGGTCGTTCGCTTGGTCAACTTATACCCACCGGCATGCTGTGCAAGGGAGTCCAATCGCAGTAGCATTGCCGGAGACTTTGCCAATCCATCTTCTGGGAAGTCAATCATTACATCGTAGGTATAAACAGACCCAAGTTCGCTTTCCCCTACCTCCAATAGGTTGTTGACGTAATCAATCTTTCGTCCCATCGTTCGCTCTACATCAAAAGCCGTCTCTATTTTGGTGAATTGGTAAATAAGAACTACAGAGATAATCCCAGTAAGCCCGAGTATCAAGGTGCCATGCCTGAGTACACTCTTGCCTAAGCTTTCCAGCTTCTAATCCATCCATCGCCCACCAGTCTCCTGTACCTTGGGGTGAGGCTTTCCGTCCTTGCCAAAACTGAGGAGAATGGGCATCAAGGTGATGGAGAAAAGGAATGACAGCATCACACACGAAGAGGTGGCTATTCCGATAAAACGCATCGGTTGCATAGGAATGGCGAGGAATGAAAGCAAGGCTGCGAAAGTGGTGAGTGCACTGAAAAGCACTGGCCACCCCATTTCCCCTACCGTTTCCTCTACGGCTTGTTTCCTTATTCCATGAATGAGGAACCTACGCTTGAAATAGGAGTATACGTGAATATTGTATGCAATGGAAACGGCAAAGACCAGCAACATAGGGATCAATACCATACCGCTGTCTATGGTCATACCAACATATCCCAGCACCCCATACACCACGATGATGGAGCTGATAGCGGTGAGAAGAGGGACGACGACCCCTCTAAATGAACGTGTCACCAGTAGGAGAATAAGAATGGAGACAAGGGCTGCGATACCCATTACACGTGGCATTTCCTTCCCAATCCATCCCATTTTCATCGCTGTCACATAGGGTAGCCCAGTTCCTTTGGGATGAAGTGCCTTGTACTTGTCCTTGGTGATAATATGATCTAGTTCATTGCCCGTAAGGACCTCGGGAGAAACAGGATTCTTCCCCTTATTCCAAACAGAGTCTTCGGGGAAAGGACGTAGCTTGAGTATAATCCACGAGAGCGTCCCATCTTTGGAAATTAATCGCTCTGCTACGTGAGGTTTCATATAAGCCTTGCGACGAATCTCTTCCAATTGCTTGGGATCCGTAGGGATCGTATCGGGGACTATCTGCTCAATGGCGATACCATCTTCACCTCCCATCATAAACTCGATGTCAGTAAGAGAGGTGATTTTGTCGGCGTACGAAAGGCTGTCCACCATCTCGTTCGTTAGTTCACGAATCAGCTCCAGATTGTCTTTCGTAAACGAATTGTCACACCTAGTCAGCACGGCTGCGAAGTTGTCATTCCCGAATATCTCCTTGAATTCTTCGGTCTTGACAAGCATCGGATCGTTTTCGAGGAAGTAGTCTTCCCATGAGGCACTTACCTTGAAGTACCTAAGTCCCGATACTCCAATGGCAAGGATCAGGATAAACCCTCCCAGCACTACCCAGCGATTACGCATCATTCTTTTGCCACGTAAGGCAAACCAATTGTTAATTCTTTCTATTTTCATATCATTTCATGTTATATTCATCTTGAGGAGACTGTTGCAAAAGTCAACAGTCTCACAATCTTGCTTGCAAGATTGTCCTGACTTTGCAGAAAGGATGAAGCGCAAGGCGCTGAGGGTGAGGTCTGAAGGGAGCATACCTCCGTATGTGACCGAAGCCGAATCCCGAAAGCAACACCGCGATTCGCCTTTATGCAATAGTCTCCTTGAGGTGCCTTTACTCCTAAGTGGCAATAGCCCAAAAGAGAACAGGAAGACGTTTTGTTCAAAAACAAAGCGAGCCGCCTCTGTAGGCGACTCGCTCGATAGGATGATTTCCTAAAATGAAATCTCTTACACTGCAGGACTCTAGAATAAATCCCCCCGCTACTTTGTATTTGGATAGTCTGTATCATTCATTTCATTCTTTATTGTCATTGACCACTCGTACCAAGCTTTAGTGCAATAGACATTGCCACGGCTTTGCCCACACTTATCAGCATCAAAGAGAGAATGCGCATCAACGCCCTTTCCAAAATCATACTTCTTTCATTGCTTGTACTATATGTAATGCTCATAATCCGCTCTGATGATCTACCTTCATAAGTCGCTTCCATCCACCTGTACTGAAGTGGATATATTCACCGATAAAGCATTCGATATCCTCGGAGGAAAGCTCCTCGTGCAATACAATCTCTCTCATCATACTGATCCACCAAGAGCTGATGAAGTGTATGAAAAAAGGGGAAACACTAGTATGTAGCTCTGGATATAATTCTTTCATCCTTTCTAGATAGTCGATTCCGGTTATCGTGCTTTTATCAATCCATCGCTCCCAAAAGTCTTCAAATCGTGTATCTCGAGTATCGAGAAATAGCAACCTAAGCTCCTTGCGATAACGAGTAATCACACCCATTACCTCTTGCATATATTGACGGTGATACTCTTCTGAGGTAAAGATCTCAAGTGAAAGTTTTTCATCACTATTATGGTTTTCCAGCATATTAGTCATCGCCTCCAAAAGTGGACGCAAGACGATTGCCAGCAAATCATCCTTGCAGGGATAATAATTGTATATGTTGCTTAGCCCAACACCAGACAGCTTGGAAATCTCACGCATAGACACCGCTCTGAAGCCTTTCCTTAGAAACGCTTCTCGAGCTGTATCTTGCAATAGTCTGCGTGTATGTTCCTTTGTCGTCTGCATAATAACAACTTAATCCTATCTTCTGCGAGCAGAATTCGCAAAGTTTTTCAGAACACACAATACCTAAAAATAGGGATTTTCCGACCAGCCTTCTTGTTGTTTATGACACGATAGAACTACGATATGAATGATTATTCATACTTCCAAGTAGTGCATTCCTCTAGTAATCACTCCAATAGCAACCTCAAAGGCATTGGCATCTATCTTTACGAATCACTCTTTGATGAGGTGAGCAAGTGCTGGGTCGGCTTTGATACGAGCAGTCTCAGAGTCTACGAGGGATAGCACCTCTTGCTTGACTTGGCGGTAATTGGCTTCGATAGTCTCACGCAGACTGTCGGAGCCATTTTCGTTTGTAAAGTCCGCTATGATGGGGATAGGCTGGTAAGCTTTCGTTTCAGCAGAGACCTTGGCAACATCCACAACGATCTCAGCGTGGAAGATTTTCTGATCGATGCGTTCATCGAAATTGTCAGAGACAGCTCCAACGAACATACCTTGTGTAAGGTTACTAATCTTACTCGCAGGAATCAAGCTATCCATCTGCGTAGATATAGATGTGGATTTGTCATTACGGTTGATGGTCATAGACTGCCGTTGTTGTAGAACCTTACCGAAACGCTCGGAAAGCGTCTTAGCCGTTTCACCCACGACCTGTCCGCTAAAGACATTGCCCACGGTGTTCTGTATCACCTTACTCTCCTTATCCCCATAATCACGGGTTAGCTGCGAGAAGTCTTGAAAGCCTAGACACACAGCGACCTTGTTACTACGAGCCGTAGCAATCAGGTTATCAAGACCACGAAAATATATGGTAGGTAGCTCATCTATAATTACCGAGCTTTTAAGTTGATGCTTCTTATTGATAAGCTTCACAATGCGACTATTGTAGAGGCCGAGCGCAGCCGAATATATGTTCTGTCGGTCGGGGTTGTTCCCTACCACAAGCACTTTCGGCTCATTAGGATTGTTGATGTCTAGAGAGAAGTCATCGCCCGTCATCACCCAATACAATGCTGGTGAAATCATTCTTGAAAGTGGTATCTTAGCACTAGCAATCTGTCCTTGAAGCTGATCTTGAGCTCCACCCTCCCAAGCATCCATAAAGGGAGAGAGATAGTTAGCAAGCTCGTCATATGAAGTCAGAATAGGGAATATTTGAGCGTAGGGACGATTGAGGAATTCAATAGCATGTGGAAAGGTGCAATACTTTCCCTCCTCGTATATCTTCAAAAACCAAATGATAGCTGCAAGTAAGATAATTGGAGACTCCACAAAGAAATCACCCTGCTTCTGAATCCACGAGCGGTTCAGATTGAGCATGATGGTGTAAGCACTCTCGTAAGCATCTGATATATCCGTCATAAAGGCTGGATTGATGGGATTACAGCGGTGCGACTTACGAGGGTCATCAAAGTTTATCACAAAGAACTGTGGTTGTACCTTATAAGCATCCAAATGGGTGCGTAAATGGTTATAGGCAATCTCCGATAGGTCGGGGAACTTGTAGTCATAGATGTACATTGCAAAGCCTTTCTCAATCTGTTGTTTGATGTAGTTATTTACGATAGCGAAAGACTTGCCCGAGCCAGGCGTACCCAAGACCATTGAAGCTCGAAACGGATTGACCACATTGATCCAGCCATTGTTCCATTTCTTCTTGTAGTAAAAGCGTGTCGGCAGATTGACCGAGTACTCGTTCTCCATCAGTCTCGTCTCCTGCATAAAACTCTCATTCTCTGTATTGAACACATCGTCCATTAGATTGTTTTTCAGCAGGCGACTCATCCATACGCCAGCCATCAGCAGGCAGATATACCCCACAGAGACTGTGAATATGTAGAGCGAAGCTGCACCAACGACTCCAATCGGAAGTGCCAGCAGCCACCAATTGAGAAAGAAAAGCACAAAGCCGATAGTCAGAACCGTCCAAATCTTAGCCCAAGTAATCTTCTCTTCCTTTACACCACGAGTTCCTAAGCAAGAAAGAGCAAGAAACAGCACACAAAAGAGCTTCGTCCAGAGAATCGAGGAGAAGAGTCCTGCTGTACGTTGAAAGTTCATCAGAATCTTATCGAGTACCGAGAGCGTCAAGCCCCAGGTGTGAAATGCTTCATAGCAAAACCAGTAGCAGTTGATGAGGAGAAATAGTACAGAGATCCCTCTCATAAAGTCCATAATCTTGCCCAATGCTCTCAAATCATCTTCTTGTGCCATAATTATCTGTTGTTTAATCGTTGTCTAATCACTATTTCGTCAAAGTCAAATGCGTAGGCTTCGCTGTTTTCCCTTTTCACCGAGCTGTATCTTCACAGAGAAAACAGTAGATACCTACTTGACCATTTTCTATTTGCCACGGAGGGGAGATCTATTTCCTCGGATGTTTCATTTCATTCTTCCGAAGTTTGATTTCATTCTTCCGAACTATCACCTTGCCCTTCCGTGGAGATTTCTTCTTTTCTCCGTCTCTATTTTCGATTTCCTCCGTGAAGAGTGCGATGCCCTCCTCCTTATCATGCCCTGCCTTGACTTACCTCTTCCTTCGTCTGAGATGAACCTTGCTCTGTCTGCGAAGCTTCCGTTGCCAATCCGCCTCTTTCCAATCATCGTTGCTACTACCGAGCGGGAGGTCACCGACAATGTCATCTACTAGCTCATCAACAAGGTTGTCTCCCTCGTCCGCATCTGACTGTAACGGTTGAATAGTTGGGACTTCTTCTTTCAATTGAGAGGAATAAGTGCCATACAATGTTTCATCCATAAATGGATTGTAGGTCGGATTGGAGAGGTAGGCATTAAATGTATTGGCCGAGTACCCCTTGCCTAGTCGGGAGCCATTGAGTGCAATGCCATTCGCATCGTCTATGAACGTAATACCATAGATACGCCCGCTCTCATTCTTTCGGAGAACCATTCGCAAACCTTGCTCCTCCAATCGATGTCGCAGTGCTTCCTCTGTCTGGGGAGAAGTACGCATTACTTGTAGGACTTTCTCCCTTACGGCTGGTATCAGTGGCTTGATAGCTTGCTTAGATTGTTGCATCCTATTCTGCACGGCTGCATAGCCCACACCACGACCGATCTCCGAGGCATGGATGGGTGTACTTACCTTATCGCCTTTATCATCAGTCGGTACATAGACCAGTCCATCGTACTTCTTCCCTCGAAACTCTGTTTTGACTTCTTCCACGGCAAGATTATAGCGACGAAGCACGGCATTCAGTTCGCCTAAGGAGCAGAACTTGTAATGCTTAAAGACTTGGCGGACAACGCTTGCGACCTGTTGCTTGATGGTTCCTTTACCAATATCCACCTTGGGCGTTTCTGTTACGGTTTTCTCGCTAACCTTTGAACTTGGAATGAGGTTGTGTTTTCGCTCCAAGTCATCGGTAATCTTCTTACTTCTCCTGCCCTCAAACTTGTCATTGATCTTTCGACCATCACCATCTACCCTTAGCGATACGATATGGATATGCTCACGGGCGATATCATTGTGCTTGAACACAATGTAAGGTTGCTTGCCATAGCCCAGAGCCTCCATATACTCCTTAGCTATCTGCGAGAGCGTTTCATCGGACAGCTTCTCGTCTGGATGGGGATTGAGCGAGCAATGGAAGACCGTTTTCTTTGTTCGACACTTTTCGGGTATCAATGCCTGCATATCTGCAAGTACCTCCGACATCGTATATTCGCCCGCTCCGTTTTGGTACAAGCCATGTGCCAGCAGGAGTGTCGCTTCCTTCTTATTCACCTTCTTGAAGTTGTAGCCGAGCGCACCCCCGAGGTTCTCCGTTGCTGAAATCTTGGCAATCATTACTTGCGATAATCAATGGTCAGAGAGATAGCCTGCTCCTGCAAAGCAATGATCTGAACTGATAGTTGCTCCAGCTTCTCAAGCAGTATCTGAGCAGTCTTCACGCTATGATAGCTGTTGATGGCACGTACAGCTTGATTATACAGCACTCCTATCTTATGTATCTGGGCAGTCAATTCGGAGAGTTTACGATAGTACTCCACGGCAGACTTATCTACCGTTATCACCTTGAAATGCTCTCCCAATATCCTTGACCGAACGAAGTCGGACTTCGTTTCCGCCCCTGATTTATGGAACAAGTCAATCGCTCGTTGTTGGTCTTTCGGGTTGGGAAGACGGGTATCCCATCTGTCCCATCGTTCTATCTTTCCATTCATTGTTTTTATCCTTATCTAATTACGACTTTGGAGTAATTCTCTCCCCTTCGGGGCAAGGGTCTTTGTCGGCAGAAACGGAGTTTGTCGGACAAAGACACACCTTGCCAATATCAAGAAGTGATACGATGAAGTATCCACCCCTCGGGGGTGTCTACTTCGGGGAGAAAAGCTCCACGACTTCTATCTGCCTGCAAAGTTACAGCGACCTTGTAACTAATTCACTATAAACGACATTCCTGTGATTTCACTCCTTTTCCTCATACTTCACTAGAGGTTGAGACTTAGGTTAAGAGCTAGTTATTTTGCAACCAAACTCAGTCTTGAGTTGAATCAAAACCTAACTCTTGAGCTAAGTCAATTTTGAGTTGAGTCAAAACCCAACTCTTGAGCTAAGTCAATTTTGAGCTAAGTCAATTTTGAGCTGAGTCAAGACCTAACTCTTGAACTAGGTCAATTTTGAGTTAAGTCAAAACCTAACTCTTGAGTTGAGTCAAAACCCAACTCTTGAGTTAAGTCAATTTTGAGTTAAGTCAAAACCTAACTCTTGAGTCAGATTTAGAGTGAAACAATCGCCCCATAGGCTTATAACATAAGTAGTAACCAAAGAACAATATGGACACAAACAACCGACCGCTTTACTTAGGCTTCGCTTCTCAAAAGGGAGGAGTCGGTAAGAGTACGCTAGCCGAAGTGCTAGCATCTATTTTATACTACGAGAAGGATATCCCTCTTGTCATAGTGGACTGCGATGGCACGCAGGAGTCATTTTTCAAGCTCCGAGAGCGTGACAGAGATCTTATTGGAACCTCTCCAGATATAGGGAAGGCACTTCACGAGCGACTTGCCCAATATGGGAAGAAGTCTTACCAGATTATCCGAAGCAATCTAGAGCAGGCAATAAGCAATACAGAGCAATACTTGAATAAAGCACCGACAGCTCCCCAACTCGTTATATTCGACTTCCCAGGTCATGTAGCTACCAGTGCTATGATGGAGCTATCCATTATGATGGACTATATCATCTCCCCCATAGAGGCTGACCCGCAATCTTTGGCATCAAGCTTTGCTTATGCCAAGACAATCCAAGAGCTAGGTGTAGGCTTTGCAGAGTCTCAAATCCAAGATCTCTTTTTGCTTTGGAACAAAGTAAATCGCAGTGCCAGCACTATGGTCATCGAACTGTTCAGCCAGCATGCGCAAGAGCAGGGCTTGAAGATCCTAGACGCTCGTATCTACCATTCTGTTCGCTTCAGTCGTGAGCTAGCTCAAGGGGGTGTCAAGGGAGTCTTTCGTTGCTCTTACCTACCTCCAGCTACCACGCTACGCCCTCAGACGGGTGTAGATGAATGGGTCGAAGAGGTGATACAGAAGCTAGGTCTACAAAAAGGTACAAGCTTATGAGCTCACTGAAAGAACAGCGAGAGCGACTGCTCCAAGCTAAGATGAGAGAGATGGCGAATATAGGGGTCACCAAGCGTACCGCAGAAAATATCCCGGACTTTGATGAGCCGATAGATTTGGATGAAGAACCAACGCTTGAAGAGAATCCAACGCTTGAAGAAGAGTGTAATGCCGTCTCAGAGACCGAGGAGACAACAGCCTCAACTCCGACCACCTCTCCTCAAGCATCCCAACGTCACAGCTCCAAAAGAAAGCTCTCGGACAAGGATGAGAAGAAGCCTACTCCTAGGAGTTGCTCATCGACACTAGAGTTTGCAGCGTACGAAGAACGTTTCCTGACATCTGTACGAGACGGACGCAACAAGTCTGGCTTCAGCATTCATACAGAAGTGCTACAGCTACTTCGAAATGTGGTGAGTGACCTCCGTGTAGAGACCTCCATCACAAGCTATATTGAAAACATCATACTGGATCACTTGAAAACGCACCAGGAGCTATTAAACCAAATCGCCTCTCAGCGGAGACGAGATAAGACTATTGACCTATGATTGAAGAGACATTGAGATGCTTACTGCTCTTATTAGGGATTGTGTGGGTAATCTTTGGCATCACATATTGGCGGAGACTCTTGAACAGCTCCAAGCAAGACCTTACAAAAAAGGCTACAGCCAAGAAAGAGAAGACGGAAAAGGCAGACTCCAATCAAGAATGTAAGGAACCAGAGAGAGACGAACTGGTCGGCAAGAGCAAGCCTTTTATTTCCTCATCTTTCCCTACGGTTCCTAAGAGTTCCTCGTCTGAAAAAGTAGACGATAATCCCGCTACATTTGCAGAGTTAGATCGTGATAAGTCAACGCAAAGAGATGACGCTACAGGTCCTTTAGAAGCGGAAAGCGAAACTATCCCTGAGGTAGAAAACGAGATACAAGTCGCTTACACGATGGAGGATCCAGATGAGGAGAGCATCCTGCGGGAGGAGTTACAGATTGCCAGCGAGGCGATGCCCGAACTCTCCCCGACCGCCATCCTAGCAAGAGATTTATCTCGTATTAGCCAATGGAGTAAGCAAGAGGATTCACTGACTAATGAAAATGAAGAGGAGGTGCGCCAGACGTTCCGCACCTTACGAGGAACGGAGCTTATGGATCGGCTCAAAGAGTATACGCTACAAGTGGAGGAAGCTCACCGCAATCTCTTTGCAGCCCTGCGGAAAGCTGAAGAGCTAGAAGAGGAACTCGCACCTTCCCAAGCAGAGACAGAGGCGGGAGTAGAAGACAAACCGCTCTCTTACTACTTGTAACCCAACAATAGAACAGCAAGATTATTCTTTAACAACTTGATATAACGACAGACAATGAACAGACGAATGATTAGCAAGGAACGGCTAGCGATGCTTGCCCTGACCCTGATGATGACAGGTGCGACAGCCTTTGCCCAAGGCAATGGTATGGCGGGCATCAACGAAGCGACCAAGAGGGTCACTTCCTATTTTGACCCAGCCACCAAGCTCATCTATGCCATTGGGGCAGTGGTGGGCTTGATAGGCGGTGTCAAGGTGTACAATAAGTTTAGCTCAGGAGACCCCGATACGAGCAAGACAGCTGCAAGCTGGTTTGGAGCTTGTATCTTCCTCATCGTAGCAGCTACCATCCTGCGTAGCTTCTTCCTCTAATGGCTAGTTGGGAAGTAAATAAAGGAGTCGGTCGGACGGTGGAGTTCAAGGGCTTGAAGGCTCACTACCTCTTCCTATTTGCAGGAGGGTTACTGGGTATCTTCATCCTTGTAGTGATTCTCTATCTCTGTGGCATCAGTCAGATCATCTGCTTGGGCATAGGCGTAGTGGGTGCCACCGTTGTGGTGTGGCAAACGTTCGCCATGAATCGCAAGTATGGTCAATATGGATTGATGAAGCGAGGAGCTATAAGAAAACATCCGAGGTATCTCTTGAACCGCCGTTCGGTCTATCAGCTTTTTCACCAACTCAATAGCGCTAGATGATGAGAAACAGAAGCAAGATAACCACCTTAGAGTCCAAGTTCCCCTTGCTGAGTGTAGAGCATGGGTGTATTGTCAGTAAGGATGCTGATGTGACGGTTGCTTTTCGAGTGGAGCTACTCGAGCTTTTTACAGTCACATCTGCAGAGTATGAGACGATGCACTCTACTTGGCATAAAGCCATCAAGGTGCTACCCAACTTCACGATCGTTCACAAGCAAGATTGGTTCATCAAGGAGTGCTACCATACGACTTGCAAGCGTGGTCAAGAAAAGCCTTTGAGCTTTCTCGCTCGTGCCTCTGAGAGACACTTCAATGAGCGACCCTATCTAAACCATACCGTCTACCTCTTTATCACGAAGAGCAATAGACAGCGTATGGCACAGCAGAGTAGCTTCTCAACGCTTTGTAGAGGTCATCTAATCCCTAAAGAGATTACCAACGAAGAGGAGATGGTGAAGTTTATGGAGTCGGTGGATCAGTTCGAACGCATCCTCAATGACTCCAAATTGATAAAGCTGACTCGAATGAGTGAGGCCGAGCTGGTTGGCTCTAGGGAGCAAGCTGCTCTCTTAGATCGCTACTTCTCTCTATCAGATAGCAGACACGGCACATTGGAGGATATACGTTTAGGGGCAGACCTTGTACGTGTGGGAGACAATATGCTCTGCCTGCATACGCTCTCGGATACGGATGATCTACCCACTACTGTCAGTACCGATGGTCGCTATGAGCGATTATCAACAGACCGCTCAGACTGCCGCCTCTCCTTTGCCTCTCCAGTGGGGCTGATGCTCCCCTGCAACCATATCTACAATCAATACCTCTTCATTGAAGATAGCGAGGCTAACTTGCAGCGTTTTGAGAAGCAAGCTAGGAATATGCACTCTCTAGCACGCTACAGTCGTAGCAATCAAATCAACGAAGAGTGGATACAGGAGTATCTCAACACAGCACACTCTCAGGGACTCACCTCCATTAGAGCTCACTTTAATGTCTTGGCATGGAGTGACGATAAAGAGGAGCTACGACAAGTCAAGAATGATGTGGGTTCTGCCCTTGCCTTGATGGAGTGCCGTCCTAGACACAACACCATTGATACAGCAACCCTCTATTGGGCGGCTATCCCGGGTAATGCAGGTGACTTTCCCGCAGAAGAGTCTTTCTACACCTTCATTGAGCCGGCTCTCTGTTTCTTCACGGCTGAGACCAATTACAAAGACTCGCTCTCACCCTTTGGGATTAAGATGGCAGACAGATTATCTGGTAAGCCGATACATCTCGACATATCTGATCTGCCGATGAAGCAAGGAATCATTACCAACCGCAACAAGTTTATCTTGGGACCTTCGGGCAGTGGTAAGAGTTTCTTTACGAACCATATGGTACGACAATATTACGAGCAGGGGGCACATGTCCTCTTGGTCGATACGGGTAACTCGTATCAAGGGTTGTGCGAACTAATCCATCGTAAGACAAAGGGAGAGGATGGAGTCTACTTCACCTACACCCATGACCATCCTATCTCTTTCAATCCTTTTTATACGGATGACAAGTTCTTTGATGTAGAGAAGCGAGAGAGTATCTGTACCCTACTGATGACGCTCTGGAAGAGTGCCGATGAGCGGGTCACCAAGACTGAGGCTGGAGAGCTGGGCTCTGCTGTCAATGCCTATATCGAGCTCATCTGCTCAGATGCTAGTATCGTCCCGAACTTCAATAGCTTCTACGAATACCTTAGAGATGTCTATCGTAAGGATATGGAGCAGCGAGATATCAAGGTGACGCTCTCAGACTTCAATATCAATAATCTTCTGACTACGCTCAAGCAGTACTACAAAGGTGGGCGTTACGACTTCCTACTGAACTCGGATAAGAACATAGACCTGCTCTCTAAACGGTTTATCGTCTTCGAGATTGACCAAGTGAAGGACAATAAAGACCTCTTCCCCGTGGTGACCATTATCATCATGGAAGCCTTTATCAATAAGATGCGCCGACTGAAGGGTATCCGCAAGATGATCCTTATCGAGGAGGCCTGGAAGGCGATTGCTTCGGAGAATATGGCGGACTACATTAAGTATCTCTACAAGACGGTCAGAAAGTATTTCGGAGAGGCTATTGTGGTGACGCAGGAGGTAGACGACATCATCTCTTCACCCGTAGTGAAGGAGAGTATCATCAACAACTCTGACTGCAAGATCCTCCTAGACCAGCGTAAGTACATGACCAAGTTTGATGGCATCCAATCGATGCTGGGTCTCTCCGAAAAGGAGAAGAGCCAAATCCTCTCAATCAATCAGAACAATGATCCTCACCGACTCTACAAAGAGGTGTGGGTCGGTTTGGGAGGTATGCAGAGTGCCGTCTATGCTACAGAGGTGAGTATGGAGGAGTATCTCACCTATACGACAGAGGAGCGAGAGAAGCTGGAAGTAATGCAACGTGCGGAGCAGCTGGGAGGAGACATTGAGTCGGCCATCCGACAACTCGCCATAGAGAAAAGAGATAAGCAATAATAGTAACAATCAAATACCTAGTGACAATGAAAAAGTATCTGCTGATGGCTCTCTTTGCAATGAGCCTATTTATCCCGCAAGCTCACGCTCAGTGGGTGGTTACCGACCCTGGGAACTTTGCTGGCAACATAGCCAACTCCATTAAGGAGATTGCCACCGCCTCGAAGACGGTCAAAAACACGCTAAGTGGTTTTAAGGAGGTGGAGAAACTGTACAACGACACCAAGAAGTACTACGATGCACTCAAGCAGGTGAACAACCTTATAGGCGATGCCTACAAGGTGAAGGAGTGCATCCTAATGGTGGGAGACATATCAGAGATCTATGTAACCTCCTACAAGAAGATGCTAGCGGACCCAAACTTCCGCCCTACAGAGCTAGCCGCTATGGCTGCTGGATATGCCAAGCTCTTGGAACTGAGTGGCGAGAGTCTCAAGGAGCTAAAGTCTGTAGCTAAGAGCAAGGTGTTCTCGATGAATGATAGCGAGCGTATGCAGATGATAGACCGCATCTATACGACACTACGTGAGTATCGATCGATTGTTTCTTACTACACCCGAAAGAATATCTCCGTGAGCTATGTACGTGCTCACGAGAAGAATGATCTGGCATCGGTCAAAGCGCTTTATGGAAATCCAGAAAGCCGATATTGGTAAGACTGACTACGTAAAGATAGCCGTTAGGATCTATGGACTTTGCATCACTACATGAATTACTCCGCTCTACCTATCAGGAGATGATGCCTCTCTGTGGAGAGATGACGGGCATTGCCAAGGGGATTGCGGGATTAGGAGCGCTTTTCTATGTAGCCGTAAGGGTGTGGTCTTCGTTGTCTCGTGCCGAGCCGATTGACCTTTTCCCCTTACTGCGACCTTTTGTGCTGGGCTTCTGTATTATGTTTTTCCCAACGATTGTGCTGGGTACGATGAATACGATTCTCTCTCCTGTGGTACAAGGTACAGAGCGAATGGTCAATAAGCAGACGGTACAACTAGATAAGTTGATCGCTAAGCGTGACAAACTACAAGAGGCTGCCTATCTCCGTAACCCCGAGACGGCTTACTTGGTTTCCAATGAAGCTTTTGACCAAAAGATAGAGGAGATGGGGATCATCGGCCCGAGCGATGCGGTGACCATCGCTGGGATGTATGCCGAGCGTGCTGCTTACAAAACGAAGCAATGGCTGATGAAGCAACTCCATGACCTCATAGAGTTGCTATACCATGCAGCTGCTCTGATTATTGATACGCTCCGGACCTTCTTTCTTATCGTGCTGAGCATACTGGGACCAATCGTCTTTGGTATTGCCGTTTGGGATGGCTTGTCAGGGTCGCTTACGGCTTGGTTCTCACGCTACATATCGGTCTATCTGTGGCTACCCGTGAGCTCTGTCCTCTCGGCTCTCCTCACAAAGATACAGGTGTTGATGGTGCAGAAGGATATTGCAGCATTGAGTGACCCCAACTATCTGCCTGATTCGGGTAGCTGGTACTACATTGTCTTCTTTCTGATTGGTATCGTGGGGTACTTCTGTGTTCCTACGGTAGCGGGCTGGATTATAGAGGCTGGTGGTGGTATCGGGGCATACGGACGCAATATCAATCAGACGGCGCAACGAGGTGCCCAGGGTGCCTATACTGGAGGTAAGGCGGTCGCTGGTGCCACTGGATCTATAGCTGGCAACGTAGGCGGACGTATCAAAGGGGCACTTATCAAGGGCAAATAGCGTCCCTTCAGCCGAAGGGTGGCTATGGCTCTCTTGATGAGGATGCGATGACCACGTGACGGTCGTATGACGGTCAGGTGGGTAGGATTAGCTCCTCCCATGTGTGTCAATGTAGTAGCTGGGGAGGTAAGCGTAGTGCCTGCCGTGTGGCACTACAGTTTCCTACCCATGGCACTGGAGTTTCCTGCCTATGAAACTAGAGTTTCTTACCTATGAAACTGCAGTTTCCTCCGTATGAAACTGCAGTGCCAAGTGGGGTTGGCACTAGACTACCCCTCAGAAGTTTTTAGATATAAGACAATTAGAATAATGGAATATGGAATTCAAATCACTCACAAACATAGAGACCTCTTTCAAGCAGATTAGGCTCTACGCCATCATCTTTGCGATAGTCTGTATAGCGGTCAGTAGCTATGCGGTCTATGCTTCGTACAGCTTTGCTAAGAAGCAGCGTGAGAAGGTGTACGTACTAGACCAAGGAAAGTCTCTGATGCTGGCTCTGAGCCAAGACGCTTCGATGAACCGCCCGGTGGAGGCTCGAGAGCATGTAAGACGCTTTCACGAGCTTTTCTTCACGATTGCACCCGACAAGGATGCTATCGAGAAGAATATGGAGCGTGCTTTCCAACTATGCGACAAGTCCGCCTTTAACTACTACAAGGACCTAGCGGAGAAGGGGTACTACAATCGAGCTATCTCGGGCAATGTCAACCAACGTATAGAGATTGACTCCATACGGTGTGACTTTGACTCTTACCCCTATGAAGTAACCACCTTCGCTCGGCAGTTTATTATCCGACAGAGCAATGTCACGGAGCGGAGCTTGGTGACTAGTTGCTCGCTACAAAACTCGGTTCGCTCGGACAACAATCCGCAAGGGTTTCTAATGGAGCACTTCCTCGTACGAGAGAATCGTGACATCCAAACTTACAAGCGATAAGACTATGAAGCGGAGAAGTAGACCTACCCTCAGAAGAAGCTATTTGAGAGGGCAGGTACGGCTAAGAGAGCGGTGCAATATGCTAACGAACAGACAGCGACAGATTATTGTCTACGGACTGAGTTTCGTCTACCTAGTCTGCTCAATCTGGATGGTGGCACAGTTCTTCCTCCCGCACCGTGAGGAGATGCCACCTATCCCTATGGGGGAGCTGGTGGACAGCCCGATACAGAGGGATACAACCTACATCAAGAGAATGGAACATTTAGCGATTAGTAACTATGGAGCATAAACAGAAAGAACAATTGAAGAAGGTGTTAGTCTTCGCAGGGCTAGGGATTATCTTTGCCCTTGCTATGTGGTTTATATTTGCACCCGCCACTAAGGAGCAAACGGACGCTGGTGAGGGGTTGAATGACAACATACCACAAGCTACGACCGAAAAGCTAACGGAGAATAAACTCAAAGCCTATGAACTAGTTGACCATACAACTCAAGAGGAGCAAGCTCGTGAGGAGGTGGGGAGACTGGCGGAGTACTTTCAGCAGGAGGGAAACTCGTCTGAGAGCGACCCGCAGGAGGCGGTCGTTGGCGATAAGATTGAGTCTTCGATGCAACGATACGAGGAGAACAACCGTCTGCTAGCGGACTTCTACGGCTCTGACCCTTATGAGGAGGAGCGAGAAGCTATGCAGCAGGAGATTGATGACCTCAGAAGTGAACTGCACGAGCTTAGCCAACAAGACGATAATGAGGAAGCTAAGCAACTAGCTCTTATGGAGAAGAGCTACCAAATGGCGGCTAAGTACTTGCCCGCAGCTGGTGCCTCTCCTGCCCATGGTGCTATGCCTATGGGTGAGCAGTCTCAGATGGTATCTCCGCCTAGCGGTGGAGCTGCCAAGGAAGAGGCTCCCATGGAGATAATAGCTGACCACAAGCCGTTGGTCTCAGCACTGGACCAGCCAATGAGTGACGAGGCGTTTATGGAGATGTACGGAGCCAAGGAGCGGAATATGAGCTTTCACTCGCTCTCTAATAGCTCCGTACACTCTGGCAAGCGCAATACCCTTTGCGTAGTGGTGGACAAAACAACGACCCTCAAAGAGGGCGACTACGTTGCTCTTCGCCTGCTGGAGACGGCTCGTGTGCAGCAAACTTCAATCCCGAAGCATAGTATCTTAATGGCACAAGCTAAGATAGATGGCAACCGAATGCAGCTAGTGATTAAGAGCATAGAGGTGAATGGTCGCATTCTGCCGGTCAAACTATCTGCCTATGATACAGACGGACAGATGGGAGTCTATATTCCTGGCTCTGAAGAGGTTTCAGCGCTCAAGGAGATGGGGGCAAATGTCGGGGGATCGATGGGAACCTCTTTCACCTTTTCCTCTTCGGCTAAAGACCAAATCATCTCCGAGGTGACTAGAGGGGTGATGCAGGGAGCTGGACAACTACTACAGAAGAAGCTCCGCACGATTAAGGTGACGCTCAAAGGGGGATATAGACTATTCCTTGTACAGACGAAGTAAGCTTTTAGATGTCTAACAATAACAACTGATATACTTATGAAGAAATGGATTTTATCTATCGTAGTTTGTGCTACGATAACGCTCCCCGCTATGGCACAACAAGTGGAGGGAAACAACCAACTACTGAGTAGCGGAGACCTTTACCAAGGGATGAGCCGATCGATTCCGAATGGGCGGGTCGTATTGCCCTACGGGCTGGAGGTCACGTTTGAAAAGACGGTGCATCTCATCTTTCCTGCAGCTATACGCTATGTAGACCTCGGGTCGCAAAACATTATTGCTGGGAAAGCTGACGATGCGGAGAATGTGCTGCGTGTAAAGGCTGCCGTCCGTGAGTTTGAGACGGAGACCAATATGAGCGTCATCTGTGAGGATGGCTCATTCTACGTATTCAATGTGAAGTATGCGGATGAACCAGAGAAGCTCAGCATAGAGATGAAGGACTTTCTAGCTCCTACGGAGGGAAGACTGCCGAGCAATCGTGCGGACATCTACTTCAAGGAGCTGGGAAGTGAGTCGCCCATATTGGTTAAGCTGATTATGAAGAGCATCTACCAAAATGATAAGCGAACCATCAAGCATGTTGGGGCGAAGCAATTCGGGATGCGCTTCCTACTTCGTGGATTATATGCCCACAATGGGTTGCTTTACTTCCATGTCCGTATGGATAATGAGTCTAATATGCCGTATGCGGTGGACTTTATCACGTTCAAGGTGGTGGACAAGAAGGTGGCGAAGCATACAGCTATACAGGAGCGAATACTACAACCACTACGTGCCTTTCATCAGGTGATGTGGATTGGGGCGGGACGCTCTGAGAGAATAGTCTTTGCTTTGGAGCAGTTCACGCTATCGGAGGATAAGCAACTTGAAGTGACGCTCTACGAGCGAAACGGGAGTCGCACGCTCACTTTCTATGTGGAGCCCGAAGACTTTTTGCTCACTAAGAAGATTGATAACCTTAAACTGAAGTGGTGATGAAGAGATGGTTATCTATAATGGTGTGCGTGATGGTGGCTATGGTTGCTGTTACACCATCGTACGCACAGCGACTAATCCCTAGGCAAAATAGCGTTGAGCTGGTCGGCTCTATTCCGATTATCAAGAGGGAGAGACTATTCGCAAAGGAGAGTTTTGGGGTAGGTCTAGCGTTCGCACATTACTTCAAGCGGGCGAACTACGCTTTTCTCTTGGCGGAATATGAGCAGCAAGGGTTGACTTATCGCTCCTACAATGTTCCACTGCGTGATGCGCTACTGCATTTCGGCTATATGCACCCGATACTCTCAGATAGGGGGAAAAATCTCTTTGGCTACTTGGGACTCTCCGCTCTCTGCGGTTATGAAGAGCTGAACGAGGATAAACGGTTACTACCCGATGGGGCTACACTCCTGGATCGGTCTCGCTTTACTTATGGTGGAGCGATACATAGCTCGGTGGAACTGTTCCTAACAGACAATCTGCTCTTCGTCCTCAAAGCTCAAGGGCGACTGCTCTTTGGCTCTGACCTGCATCGTTTTCGTCCCGCTATCTCAGCAGGACTCAAGTTCAATATCTAACTACCGACAACAATGAAAAAGTTCCTAGTGAATACGATATGGGCTGTGGGAGGGATTGCCCTGGTCCTCTTTTGTCTATCTGCTTGTACTCGTGAGCTGGATGTACAGCAGGCTTACGACTTTTCGCTCGAAGTGATGCCTGTGCAGAACTCCATAGCTAAGGGGGAAACGGCTGAAATACGCTGTAGCCTCAAAAGAAGTGATCGCTTTGCCAATACGCAATACACGATCCGTTACTTCCAGCCGGATGGCAAGGGTTGCTTGAAGATGGATGATGGCACTATATTCAAACCGAATGACCGCTATCCGCTCACGAGAGATGCCTTCCGTCTCTATTATACCTCACTCTCTACCGACCGCCAAACGATTGACATCTACGTGGAGGACAACTTCGGACAGCTTCAGCAACGGACTTTCAACTTCAACAATGAAAGAGAGGATAAACCAAAATCATCAATAGAAATACAGCCAACTTAGGAAGAAGTGTAATCTTCTTTTTTGCGACTTTCTTTTGCTTCTTTGCTTTGGTCGCCTACTCGTACTCAAAGACAAAGAAAAGAAGCCCCCGAAAGTGTTGCCGTCTGTCGGTTTCCTTTTGGGGGCTTTTGTTATTGAATCTACGAACAAGGTTCCGAATCTTCATCCTTTTACTTACCTTTGAGACAAACAAAAAATAAAGAGGATATGGCAAGAGCTACAACAAAGGCGGATTTGATGACATCTGCTAATCAACAATTTGTGAAGATGTGGGAACTCATTGACAGTATGAGTGAGGAGCAACAAGCGACACCTTTTGCAGTGGAAATGACTACAAGCGGTAAGGAGACACATTGGAGAAGAGACAAGAACCTAAGGGATGTACTTATACACTTGTACGAGTGGCATAATCTGCTATTGAATTGGGTTCAAGCCAATAGCAATGGGGTGCCTAAGCCTTTTCTTCCCGAACCTTACAATTGGAGAACTTACCCTGCACTGAATGTTGAGTTTTGGAAGAAGCACCAAAGCACATCGTTGGAGGAAGCAAAGGAAAACTTGAAAGCGTCTCATAATGCTGTAATGGCTTTGATAGGGAATTATTCCAATGATGAACTTTTTGCCAAAGGCTCATTGCCTTGGACTGGGACATCTATACTCGGAGCATATTGTGTCTCGGTAACGGCAAGTCATTACGATTGGGCGATGAAGAAAATAAAGAAGCATATCAAATTCTTGAAATAACCTTAGTGAAAAAGAGCCGACAGCTCCTTTACCGACCTTCATCGTACAACTTCCCGTATCAGCTGGTGATTGGCATTGACAAGGTTCACGATTTGCTCGTGGTATGGGGTGTTTTGGTTGCATACACCACGGCTCTGTATTACTTGTAGAGTGTCAAGAGAGACCTCTATCGTCTCTATTCGTTTGCCCTCAATGGTAGCCGACAGAATGAGCGAGTTCTCTTTGAGATAGTACTCATTTGAAAATAGGCAGTGATGCAATTCAGCTCCTTCGTCTATATACTCCTGCACACTCTCCAGGACGTGGACTTGGATTGTGCCGTCCGTGAAACGGATGCCGAAGAACTTTGACTTGAGTTCACGAAAACGCTCTTCGTCCGCCATTGCCCTTTCCCGCTTTCGCTCCATCGCCTCCCGCTCACGCTGTCTGCGAAGCTCCACTTCTCGTTTATCATGCTCTCCTCTGAGGTCGGAGGGGCAGATGTATTTCGGATTGTGGATGTCCTTACCCAATCGCTTGAGCATATCTACATAGTCACACCATAAGGCAATGTCGCTTATTATGTAGTGGTGACGAAGTGTCAACTTGTATGAGTTCCAATAGTTGTCAAGCCCTTTGCTCTTTGATAGGAGATGTCTTAAATCTTTATGTCGTCCTGCTTTCATCATTGTTTCTGCACGACTATCAGTAAGCAGAGCTGGGATGAGTTGAGTAGGTGCTATGCCGTGAAACTCTCCGTTGAAGCCATTCCTATAAAGCGTATTCGTGACCTTTAGCTTCGGATATATCTGCGAATAGGCTACATATCGGTAAGCTTCGCTATCGTTACGAATAGCCATCGGAGAGCAAAAAGAGAAGCTATCAATGTAATGTCCAAAAGTCCGCTGTATGGCTACTAGTGCTTGTCTCCCTGCATCGTTCCACCAATAATGCCCAATCTCAATGACCGAGGTATTTGCTCTGCAACCTTTCTCCATTTCAGCCACGAGGAGGAACATCCGCAACACTTGATACTCACCACAAGTGGTTAGTAGCGTGAAGTACTGCTTCTGTTGTAACTTACGCGCTCTTGTTGTCTTGACTTGCAACCTTGCCCTACATTGAGGGCAAGTGCAAGTATCTATAGGCTGCTCTAAAGTCCAACTATAACCACAATCCATACAAGTCGTACGACCTTTAGGTAAGCGGAAGGCAAAGTGGTCTATGCACTCTCGGAATGCCCACTGATGCTGCACTTTTGTTATCGGGCATAGTCTCGTACTCCGTGCCAAGACGGCTTTCTCAAACTTGTTTCTAGGTTTCATAAGGCAAGGGTGTCAAATAGTGTGGGTTGCGGTTGTATAGAAGATGTTGTCTCTGTTCTTTCAGTTCTCTTGGGTCGCTCATTTCGCTTCTGCAATTTGACAAGTTCCTCTTGTTGGTATTGCTTGATAGCTTCCTGCCGTGCTTGCTTTTTCTCTTCTTCGGAGAGCTCTACAACGTGATTGACCACAACATTGCAACCAGAGACTTTATCCACCTCTATATCATCTTCATCATAGTAGTGAACTGCCATTGAGTATATCTCCTCATCGGCAAAGCCATTACAACCACTTCTTTGCACCTCACTCAAGATATAGAGAATACACTCCTCTATGTTCTTATGGGGCTTCTGTAGATTGGGTGCAAACAAAGGGTCTGTCATCGCACGTCCATTAAGATACTCGGCTATCGTTCGGGTAAATTGTTCTGTTCCTTTCATTGTCTTATCGCTATTAGTGCTGTTACTGCTTGGGTATCTCTACGATTTGGTTGATAGGTCCATAGAGGTAGTTGCGTAGGCTGGTGCGGTCGGGAGCATAGTACTCTGTCCACTGTCCATATTGATTGACGAGGTACTTCTTCAATACATCGATGAAGTCAAATCGCCATCCTTGTAGCGGTACGGCAGAGCGGAAGTAGGTATTGTTATTCACTGCTTCACAGAGCCAATCCTTATCCTCACGGCTCATTCGCTCGCCACGATTAAGCTTTGCTCTCAGGAGATATACAGAGCTGTCACAAAGGCTTTCCAATGGGGGGACGTCCCAATGGACGAACTTGGTAGCCAACGCCTGCTCACTTTGTTCAAACTCAGAACTTATGCGGTAATGAGAGGAGGAGCTATATCCTTTTTCTTTCGTTGATGATGTCATGTTTACTTTCTGCTTATTCATAAGAGACCTTTTTTTTATGCGTTCAAAGATCGGAGTATGCTGATTCCTTTTTTCAAGCAAAAACAAGGTAGCGGGGCGAGACTTACACAAGGTTTTGGCGGAAAATACTACCCGAAGCGAACAGCATAGGTGTGGAGATTTTCCAGACAAACCGAATGGCCTGACCTTGGGAAAGTCTTTAAGCCCCGTACTACCTTTGCGATGAAAAAGAATCAGCTTCCGATTTGACCACTGCATAACTGGGGATCTATGACTGAGAAGCAGAAGTGCAATGCCTAAACACAAGAAGCAAAAAGGGTGACCAGCTTCGCAAGAGAGCTAGTCACCCAAAGAGTTGTTTCTCAGAAGTGATAGAGGTGCTATGTCATAACACGCAAAGCAGTATTACGGCTAGTACAACAATCCAAAAGAGGTAGCGTAGAAGCGTAAATGTGATTTGCAGAACGGTACGAACGATAAATCGTAGTACCACAAAACCAATCAGGATCAATAGAGCTGTTACGACCTGTGCTGTGACTAACTTAGAGAGTAAGTACACTCCACCCAATAGGATACCCATAAGTAAGGTAAGTCGGATGATGCGAGACCATTTGATCTCGTCCCTCGGAGTAGTTTTGGACGCAACTTGTAATGGTTCCTCTTTATCTGCAGGAACACTTGCCCGTATGAAGGCTGGACTGTGCTGGTCTTTGTTCATAAGAGATCTATTCATATTCGGAGTCTTTTAGAGTTTTCAAGAGCAGAGCCAAGATACTATGCGACATAAAGACAAGAGATAGACTATGCTCTTGACGTATGGAGCAGAGAGACTATCTTGGCTCTTGAAGCTCAAAAGGCTCACGAGATAGGGATAATCTACATTGTCTACTCTAATGCACTCACATCGCCTATCGTGGGAAGTTGATTCGCTTCGATAAGAAGTACAACTGTTCCTGTCAGTTCTGTGTAGAGCGTATCATACTCAGGTGTTGCAACAAATTCTTCCGTAAGGTTATACTTGTCAAATAGGTTTTGTATCGCCTTGTTCCCGAGAAGCATCAGAGAGAGCCGTTCGGGGAGTGGGGAGGGTAGTTCCTTTTCAAACTCATTCTCCAAGACGGACACAAGCGTATCGTATTTGGAGAAATGCAGGTCACGATACAGCACTTCACTCGCCATACTCTCTGCTTCGGGATATGAGAATCCTTCTTCCACAGCATCACAGTAGGAGGTAAGAGCTTCATCAGCTCGTGCCGTGATAAATGGCTTGTCTTCCACCTTTTCAGGAAAATGCTCACTAAGGTAGCTCTCTAGCTTTAAGCGGAAGTAGGATAGTTCTTTCTTATTCGTTGTCTTCATCTTCTTATTTGGTTTTAATGGTTGCACTTATTGCCAGCTATTCTCCCCGATACCCATTGCCGTATTGAACTTGCCTAGCTTGTCAGCAAACTGCTCCATGTCATGTTCAATCTTCTTATTGGTGATACGGGCATAGATTTGCGTTGTTCGGATATTGGTATGCCCTAGCATTTTAGAGACACTCTCTATTGGAACTCCCTTGCTCAGTGACATTGTCGCAAAGGTATGTCGAGCTAGGTGGAAAGTCAAGTTCTTCTTGATACCACATATATCTGCAATCTCTTTGAGGTATGAATTGGTCTTCTGATTGCTAAGGATAGGGAAGAGCATGTCCTCTCTTGCTGTTTGTCCCTCATATTTGGCAATGATACTTTTGGGAACTTCCAATAACAAGACATTTGACTCCACTTTCGTTTTCTGCCTTCGTGTCATAATCCACTCCTTACCGTCTAAGGTGACGATGTGCTCAGGCTTGAGGTTGGCAACATCAATATAGGCAAGCCCAGTGAAGCAAGAAAACACAAATATATCTCTCACCAATTCCAAGCGTGGTATATCACTTAAGTCTTTAGTCGCTATATCCATGACCTCTTCCTCCGAAAGGAATCCTCTATCTACTGGAGTAGAGGTAAATTGGTGGTTCCTGAATGGATCATGATTGATTACACCAATGCTCTTGCCAAATAGGACTATTGTTTTTAGTGTCTTGAGTGTCTTATTAGCAGTATTCTGCTTTTGCTTTCCTACGGTCCTAAGATAAAGTTCAAAGTCGTGGATGACAAGGACAGTCAATTCAGCGATTTTGAGGTCTGACCTTCTATACTTACTTTTTAGAAAGGCTTGAAAGTGCTTGCGACAGACTTCATACTTTTGAAGAGTCGCAGGAGTCTTAGTGTAGCCCACCTGCTGACGTACATCATTATTGTACTTTTCAAAGAGAGTCATAAAGGTCTCAACGTCCTCTTTCTTCCCGAGATACTCCGACTTGATTCTCTCTAACGAAAGTTCGTCAGAGAACTCTAAGCGTCTAAAGATATTCAGTAGACCATTCTGGATGTTGTCTAGCTGTAGATTGGTGCTAAGAGCTTCTGTGCTTCGCCCTTTCAGGCGTTCTTTCTCCTTATCCCACAACTTCGCATTAACCGAGATGCCAGTAGAGCCAATGGATAAACGCTCACTATTGAGGTAAATCCTAGCCATAACAGAGGTGTTACCCTCTTTGTTTACGTAGTTGCTTCTGAGGTAGAAAGCAGTTCTGAAAATTGTCTTCATACATTTTGTTGTTTAAGGTAGCTAGGCTAGAAGAAAATTGTAGCCAAAAACCATTCTTGCAGTCCAAATTGTAGCCAGACTAAAATGGATATTTTTGACAACTACTTCCTCTGTAGCCACGCTACAAAGTTCTACATAATATTCTGAACAACAGCAAAATGCGAGTACTCTATACGTACTCTGTAAGTACTCTTGGCTACAATTTTCATATTGCTCTTTTTTCTGTAGCCAGATTGTAGCCCAAATAGAGTATTTTGGGAGTTTCGACCGTCTCTGGAGGTGCTCTGAGGGAGGGCTTAGCACCAAAAGAAAAGTGTCTTAACTCGCTGAGAATTAAGACACTTACTGTTTTTTTGTACCGGTTGGCTTGTCTCTGCCAGAGTACTTAAAGCGGAAGCGGGGGGATTCGAACCCCCGGTACGGTTACCCGTACGACAGTTTAGCAAACTGTTGGTTTCAGCCACTCACCCACACTTCCTTTTTGGGCTTTGCTGGCACAAAGGTACTACATTTATTTGACTTGGCAAAATCGTTCGACGCACCTTCGACGCCCCCTAGAATGGGACATACGATAAGACTTAGCCGAAGGCTTGCCCCCCTCGAAGTGAGTGACATCTACATCGTGTCATATTCCCTTAAAAACAAGTACATTTGCGGAGAACATAAGAATGCGCATAGAGCTTATCATACGCATTCTCTCCACATAATCTTCTTGCTATTTTACTCATGAAGAGACTGAAGTTTCAGTATCTATTCTGGTTGGTTGTTGTCTTCGTTCTCTTCCTTTTAGGGTATGGGATCGTTCGTTATGCCCGACTTCTTGAGAACTCTTTTGAAGCAAGTATTTCCCCTTCAGATCCATACTATAAGCTGACGGATCATCCTGTTTGTTTGCCAGATAGCACGGTATCTGAAAGAGAAAGAGAGCTGTTTTATATAGCAAAGGCATATGGCTTAATTGAGTACAAATCAACATGCCACAAAGAGCAATATGCATGTGAACTGCTCTATCCCATATTGCAAGAGGTGGTTGAGGAGCATGTCTCTATCAAGAGTTTTAATGACAAGCTCCAGAAAGCATTACAGAGAGAACTAGCACGCATAGGAGCGGAGACGAAGAGAGACAGCCTTTTTACTATATGCGAAGAGGTGTGGGTACAAAAGTCTTCTGATCTGACTCAAGAAAGCAAGAAGCTCCTCGACCGGCTCGTTCATGCTTACACTCAGATAGATAAGACTCGTGCGAGCTTTGCCACTTACAACAAATGTAATGGTCCCATAAGGAGGAAAGACTCTTATCGAGATCTTGATTGGCGTAATCCTCTTAATCGTCTTATCGGGCTCTTTGACTTCTACTCTTTTGTCTATTATTTCTATCCAAACAGGCAGTTGTTAGAACAGCCTTGTGACTTGTCTTTGCAACAGGCTATCCCTATGTTTTTATATGCAGAGAGCATTGTTGATTACCACAAGGCAATCCGCTATATCACCGCAAGACTAAATGACTCTCATGCGTCTCACTCGACAGCCATGGATACGCTTCTATTTGGAGAGCGGAGGGCTGGGTTTAGGATGAGATCTCTATCGGGGAGATGGTTTGTGTATAGTAAGAGATCCGCTAACTATCCCACCAATGTAAAAGTGGGCGATGAAGTTCTTTCTGTAAACTCCATTCCTATAAAACAGCTCAGTGATAGTCTTGCTTTTTTTGTCTCTGCGAGCAACGCTTCAACTCGAGATAAATTCCTCAACAATGCAATTTTGTCGACTCCTAAAGAGAGCTTCGTCCTGAAGATCCGACGAAACAAAGACACCTTAGAAGTTAAAGAGAGAAGCGAACATATGGATTACTTCAACTCTCTAAAGCTTGAGGAAGAGGGTAAAATAAAGCCTCAGTGGCTTAATGACTCCGTAGCTTACTGGCACTTAGCATCAGCAAGGCAAGACAATGTGAAGAGCTTCTATCGTCAAGTTTGCGACGCCCAATACATTATTCTCGACCTAAGATGCTATCCATATCCGTCGTCTTTTTGGGAGTTGTCTAAGTGCTTTATCCCCCGAATAAAAAACTTCTCGTACATAGTCTACCCTGACAGTCAGCGCCCAGGAGAGTTTAAGTATGTGGCCGGGCCTCAGCATCTAGGCAGTGAGCACTATTATAAGGGTAATGTTATTCTACTCGTAGATAATCAGACCGAGAGCTTCTCGGAGTATCTCTGCATGATGCTACAAAAGGCCCCCCAAGCCATCACCGTAGGGACTCCTTCATCAGGAGCAAATGGGAACGTACATCTATACGAATTTCCAGGAGGGGTCACGACTTTCTTGACAGGCTTAGGGGTTTTGGACTTAAACTACTCCCCAATGAATGGGAGAGGTGTCAAGATCGACGTCCCAGTTCTTCTCGACGCAAATACTATTCCAGCCAATGTAGACCCATATCTATCAAAAGCTATCGAGCTGACCTTTTGTGCAGGGCTATGATGCGCTGATTAGAGCTGCCTCTGAAGGGGAGCTGTGGGTCGTACAGGCTCTGCACGAAGCGTCCGTCGACTAGCACATCTATATAGTCTAGTAGTGGGGCTCGTGCGGGGTCTTGCTCTATCTGCTCGAGCGTGTAGCCTGTGTAGCACCAGATCTCTAACCCCGTGTCGCTCTTGAGACGCTTGAGGAGCGTGAGCAGCTCCTCAGGACTAAACATCGGATCCCCTCCACTCAGCGTGATGCCGTCGAGGAGGGGATTGTCGTTTATATCGTCAATGATTTGCTGCAGGTACGCCTCCGTCAGGGGCGTACCTACGAGCGGATTGTGACTCTCAGGGTTGTGACACCCTGGGCAGTGATGGGAGCAGCCCGCTAAGTAGATCGAGCAGCGTATCCCATCACCATCAAGGATGGTCTCGGGTATGACCTTGAGGACGTTCATTCGAGAGGATAGAGGCGAGAAGCGAGTGGCTAGTGATGCTTGACGCGATCAGCCTCCTCAGCACGCTTGGCAGAGTTCCACGAGGCGAGGTCTCCCGTCAGGTAGCCCGTGATGCGACGCATACGTAGTATGTCTTCGCCACCACATATCGGGCACTTAGCATAGATGACGCCCTTGTAGTGACACTCACGACAAGTATCTATCGGGTGATTGATAGAGCCGTAGCCAATGTGGTTGTCCTGCATCAGCTTGACGATCTTAGCAATCGCCTTGACATTCTTCTTAGCCTCGCCATCGAGCTCTATATAAGTAATGTGTCCTCCTAGCGTGAGCGCGTGGAAGGGAGCCTCTAGGCGTATCTTGTCCGCAATGCGGATCTCCTCCTTGACATCAATGTGGAAGGAGTTGACATAGTACGCTCTATCGTTGACCCCCTCGATGATACCGTAGCGCTTACGGTCGAGGCGTGTGAAGCGACCCGAGAGCCCCTCAGCTGGCGTGGCTAGTACCGAGTAGTTAAGGTGATAGCGCTCCTTAAACTCCTGTGCTACCTCACCAATGATCTCGATACAGTGGTAGAGCGTATGCCAAGCATCCTCGTTGGTGCCGTGCCCCTCACCATAGATCGCACACATAGCGTTGTGCCCCCCGATGAAGCCGATGCCGAGCGTACCGCTGTCTATCACGTGACCGACGGGGTCGTTGGGACGCAAAGCTCCCCCACCCTTCCAGACATCATTGCCCATCATAAAGGGGAACTGACGTGCCAAGGCCGTCGCCTGAAATTCGTAGCGCGTGTGTAGCTGCTCGCCCACGAGGCGAGCCATCTCACGTATCGAGGTGTAGAGCTTATTGATCGCTATACTGCGCATCTTGCCTAGATCCTCCTTCGTACCCATCTGCTCCTTAGCATAGCGCATCGCCTCGATCGCTAGACGAGGTAGGTTGATCGTTGTAAAGGATAGGTTGCCACGACCTATCGAGGTGCGAGGACCATTGATATTCTCGAAGACACGCGTACGGCATCCCATCGTGGCTAGCTCATGACGGTAGCGCAGCGGGTCCTCCGCATCCCACTCATCATTATGGTTGAAGGGGGTATCTAGGAAGACAAAGTTTGGGAAAAGTGCCTTCGCCGTCGTCTCGCAAGCTTTCAGGAAAAGGTCAAAGTTTGGCGTCTCAAACTCCATCTCCCCAGCCACGGCACGGTCGAAGTCCTTCATCGCACGATCGAAGTCTGCCTCAGAGTAGTTGACCCCCTCCTTGACCTTAAAGATCTGTATCGGGAAGACTGGCACCTCACCACCTACGCCTAGCCCCTCGGTAGTTGCTTTCATCAGCTCCTCGATCACCATACGCCCCTCGGCCGAGGTGTCGGTACCATAGTTGATCGAGCTAAATACCACCTGATTACCTCCTCGTGAGTGCATCGTGTTAAGGTTATGTATGAAGCCCTCCATAGCTTGATGCGTGTCACGACGCGTACGCTCTATCGCTTGGTTAATTAGGTAGACCACCTCTTTACGAGGTATCTCCTTATCAACCCGCTGGGACAGAGCTTGGCACAAGTTCGTCACAGCCGTCGAAGTCGGGACGATGCAGTCTAGATGCTGCTTAGCTAGCTCTCGTACTTCCCGTGACGAGGGAATATCGGTAGCTCCTATGCAGTGGAGGAATAAGCAGATCGTGTCGGCTACATGCTTGAGAAAAGTCTTGTAAACGCCCGGTGCCATAAAGAAGTCAAAGGCTGGTATCGCCTGCCCGCCATGCTGCTCGTTTTGGTTTGTCTGGAAGACGATCGTCGCCAGCGTTGCATAGCTCTGTATGCTCTGAGGCGTGCGTATGCTACCATTTTTCGTGTGAAAGCCTCGCTCGTAGAGATCCGCCAGGTCGTACTGGATACAAGTGGTCGTCTTCGTAGGGTAGTAATCGAGATCGTGGATATGTATATCCCCGCGACGATGCGCCTCAGCGTACTGCGTGGGGAGCAGGTAGCGGTAGGTGTAGTCCTTAGAGACCTCAGAGGCGAAGGTCATCATCTGCCCAGCGGGCGTGTGACTACTCATATTGGCGTTGCTCAGATTGACATCATTACTGTCGATGGTCACGATGCCATCGAGGTTGCGCTTGAGCTCGCTCTTCTTCTGGCGCTCCGTGTTGCGCCACTCGCGATAGAGTATGTAGCGCTTAGCCACCTCCGGCTGCACCTTCATGAGCTCGCTCTCGACGAGATCCTGTACCTCCTCGACAGAGATGACCTCCTGCTCGATGCGTGCTAGGACGCCCATGGTAACGATCTTCGCCTCTTGGAGACACTCAGTCTGACCTGTGGCGATGTAGGCTTTGAGAACGGCGTTCTCAATCTTCGACGGGGTAAATGGCTCTTGCAGCCCATCCCGCTTGATGATTTGTTTGATAGTTGTTGTCATACTTCAATTCCCGAAAGTAATGTTAAGACGCTCACGTTTCTTCCTTCTCTCGTGCGATCTCCGTCTACTAGGGTCGGTCTTCTGACTTATCTCGTCGGGACTATGCAGTGTGTGGCGTAGCCCTGCTTGGAGCGATCTCCTTCCCATCTTAGTTAAGACAGTGGATATGTGATCCTCCTCTATGGCGAGAATTACAGCAGCGGGTTCTGTACTGGACTTGCACCAGTTTCCCAGCGACTAGGCGATGTGCACTAGTCCACCCTTATAGTATTATGAGATCGCAAATGAACGAAAGGAAGACGACGTAAAGCACCCTCATTTGTTACAAGTGCAATATTACAGCTTTCCTACGAGATAGCCAAATAAAACAACTTCGAAATCAATAACTGTCGAAAAGTTATCCAAAGCAAATTCGCAACACGCTAAGGTTTAGCCATTTGCATAAATAGCACCTCCGAGAAGTTCTCCAATTAGATTTTTTAGATGCATTGTCTCGCACACCAAATTGTCAAACATCAAGACGCGTAGCGATGATACGTGCAGCGATTTGTAGGGGCGGACCTATGTGTCCGCCCGTCCTCGTCGGAGCGCTGTCTGCTCTATGGGCGGACACGCAGGTCCGCCCCTACACAAACCACATCAACACGACAAGTCCAGCCATCAGACGCTGTAACCCTTTGTAGGTGCGGACCTATGTGTCCGCCCGTCCTCGTCGGAGCTCAGTGTGCTGTGTGGGCGGACACGCAGGTCCGCCCCTACACAAACCACATCAACACGACAAATCCGGCCATCAGACGCTGTAACCTTTTGTGGGGGCGGACAGACCGTACGTCCGTTGTGTCAAAGCGTTACAGCGTCAGGGTTTTAACGGGGACGGACGCACGAGCCGTGCGTCCCTACAAAATCGTTACTCGTCTCGCTTTGACTTTGGTTGCTCGGGATCACTATCTCGCCAAAAGTTTTGTAGTATCAAAAGTTTGTTGTACTTTTGCACCGTCAATGAGACGCCGAAATAGCTCAGTTGGTAGAGCAACTCATTCGTAATGAGTAGGTCGCCGGTTCGAGTCCGGCTTTCGGCTCTTATATCACTTCCTAAGGGTGTCGTCTATAGTGGTCTACCCGACCCTGTAGGGGGTGCCTTTTTTTCGTTATACACTAACATCGTACAGCAATGAAATCAGATATTCAGATAGCTCGTGAGTGCCAGCTCAAGCCCATTGAGGAGATCGCTCACCAGCTCAACATCACAGATCAAGAGCTAGAGCCTTACGGACACTACATCGGCAAGATATCACACGAGCGGATGGACCCAGACAAGATAGCCCAGAGCAACCTCATCCTCGTGACCGCTATCACCCCAACCAAGGCCGGTGTCGGTAAGACCACCGTCTCCATCGGTCTCGCACTCGGTCTCAACAAGATCGGCAAGAGTGCCGCCGTGGCTCTGCGTGAGCCTTCTCTCGGACCTTGCTTCGGTATGAAGGGTGGTGCCGCCGGTGGTGGCTACGCACAGGTACTCCCGATGGAGAGTATCAACCTCCACTTCACCGGCGACTTTCACGCTATCACCTCAGCGCACAATATGATCACCGCACTTCTAGACAACTATATCTATCAGAATAGAAATAGCTGCGAGGGACTCTCTGAGGTGCTCTGGAAGCGCGTCCTAGACGTCAACGACCGCTCCCTGCGTAACTGCATCACCGGTCTAGGCAGCGTAGGCAATGGCATCCCTACGGAGACCGGGTTCGACATCACCCCCGCGAGTGAGATCATGGCGATCCTCTGCCTCGCATCAGACCTAGAGGATCTACGTCGTCGTATCGACAATATCCTCCTCGGCTATACTAAAACTAAGGAGCCATTTCATGTCAAGGATCTAGGCATCGGAGGTGCTATCACCATCCTCCTGAAGGATGCGATCAAGCCGAACCTCGTACAGACCACTGAGGGGACACCCGCCTTCATCCATGGCGGACCTTTCGCTAATATCGCTCACGGCTGTAACTCGATCATCGCTACGAAGATGGCTATGTCTTGCTGCGACTACACGATCACGGAGGCCGGCTTCGGTGCCGACCTCGGTGCGGAGAAGTTCCTCGACATCAAGTGCCGTGTAGCTGGTATCACGCCTAAGCTGACAGTCATCGTCGCTACCCTCGCAGGTCTCAAGATGCACGGCGATGTCCACGAGAAGCAGATCTACGAGAAGGACATAGAGGGCGTACGTAAGGGTCTTGCCAATCTCGATCGTCACGTGCATAACCTGCACAACTTCGGGCAGACGGTGGTCGTTGCCTTCAACCGCTACGCTACCGATACCGACGAGGAGATCGAGATCGTACGCAATCACTGCGAGCAGGTCCTAGGCTGCGGCTTTGCAATCAACAATGCTTACAGTGAGGGTGGCAAGGGCGCTACTGAGCTGGCTGAGCTTGTCGTCAAGACTATCGAGGAGCACCCCTCAGAGCCTATCGACCACGTTTACGAGCTCAGTGAGCCTGTCAAGACAAAGGTCGAGCATATCGCCAAGCGCATCTATGGGGCTGCCAATGTAACCTATAGTAGCAAAGCGGAGAAGAAGCTCGCTCGTATCCAAGAGCTCAACATGGAGCGCTACCCCATCTGCATCGCCAAGACGCAGTACTCCTTCTCAGCAGATCCTAAGGGTTATGGCGACGTACGAGACTTCGATATGAAGGTCGAGGATATCGTCCTCAATAGTGGTGCCGAGATGATCGTCGTCATCATGGGTAGCATCATGCGTATGCCAGGACTGCCCAAGGAGCCACAAGCCGTCCACATGGACATCGTCGATGGCGTCATCGAGGGTCTGAGCTAAAAAAGCAAGTCGGGGAATCTGACGTGACGAGTAACCCGCTGTAGAAACGCACGTTCGGTGCGTTCGGTGCATCAAAGTTACAGATTGCTACGCGTCTCTAACCTCTAATTCCTAATCTCTAATTCGATAGCCACGGAGGAAATACAAAATTCCTCGGTGGCTATTTTTTATTCTGTCCTCTCCTGAAATAGTACACAGTTGGGGAAGCCAACCCCAACAACAATGAAA
>ENA-OPEA01000135-OPEA01000135.1-human-gut-metagenome-genome-assembly--contig:-NODE-135-length-44597-cov-7.991873_pt1 | contig 44597 bp, 32 predicted proteins | sample MGYA00241623_ERZ501509 | MGnify/ENA primary metagenome ERZ501509 (study PRJEB25962, sample SAMEA2042571) | human gut metagenome | biome: human gut; feature: human-associated habitat; material: faeces... | reverse complement strand
ACTTCCGAAACGAGAAAAAACTTCGCATTTTACTTGCATATGAACTTAGAAAGCACAGGGTTACTCGTCCCGCTCTAACCTCTAACTTCTAATTTCTAACCTCTAACCTTTAATCTCTAATTTTCGTACCTTTGTGGGGTAGAGGCATGGGGCGGTCGCTTATATATAGTTATTGTATAGGTCTGCCGGTCATGCTCCTTAATTCACAGATCACGCAAACGTAATTAATCCCTAGAATCGTTATGGACGACTCCTTACCGCCGAGTAAGTCTCGGAGCCTCTCGTGTAGACCTCCTCTACTGCGGAGCCTACGCCCTAGCGTCTGCCTAGGGTATCCCAACGCCTAGATCTACTTGACTAGGTGCCGCATAGGAGCAGGAGGTCTCTTAAGTTTCACCCCCTACCAATTACCCCTTAAGAGCCATAGATATTATGCGGAAGTTTTACCTACCCAAGCAGCAGTTTACTCAAGTCGACACCCTAGAGCCACATACATGGATCAAAGTGGTGCAGCCCACCTCGGAGGATATAGACTACCTCTGCGACGAACTGGGCATCCCCGACGGCTTCATCGGAGATACAGCGGATAGCGATGAGCGCCCTCGTACGGAGGAGGAGGATGGCTGGCGACTCACCATCATACGTATTCCGATCGAGACACCTGAGGGCACGACCCCTTACAACACGGTCCCCGTCGGTATCATATCGCATCTAGAGAAGCAGCTCATCGTCACTATCTGCTACCACCGCACGGACCTCATGCCAGACTTCATCCAGCACAATCAGCGCAAGGGGATCTCGGTTGACACGGATATAGACTTTATCCTCCGGCTCATCATGAGCTCGGCCGTATGGTTCCTCAAATACTTGAAGCAGATCAGCTTCCTCATCCTAGAGACCGAGGAGGCGCTGGAGAAAAGTATTCGCAACGAAGACCTCCTACAGATGATGCGTCTGCAGAAGTGCTTCGTCTACTTCAACACCTCCATCCGAGGCAATGAGTCGGTCATCGGGCGTTTTAAGGTGAGCCACTATGAGCAGTACGACACCGACCTAGCGGAGGACGTAACGATCGAGCTCAACCAGGCGTACAACATGGTCAATGTGTATAGCGATGTAATGAACGGAACGATGGATGCCTTCGGGGGGATCATCAACAACAATATCAATACGATCATGCGCCGCATGACCAGTATATCGATGATTCTGATGCTCCCTACGTTGGTCGCCTCACTGTATGGTATGAACGTCGATCTGCCATGGGCTGAGCACCCGTTGGCCTTTATAGGCATTATGGTGGTCTGCTTGATCTTCTCGGCGATCGCTTTCTGGCTCTTCAAGCGCATTCACTGGTTCTAGCTTTAGCCGCTCTAGACGCTTATGTTGCTAGATACGAGTAATACACAGGTCTTCTATGCCTTCCTGATTACCCTCTGGGCGGGTCTCTCTACCGGCATCGGGAGTGCTCTGATCTTCTTTACCAAGCGCACCAATCGTATCTTCCTATCGGTCTCGCTGGGCTTCTCAGCGGGCGTGATGGTCTATGTCTCTTTTGTGGAGCTCTTTCGCTCTGCGGAGACGACGATGACGCCGTTCTATGGAGAGCGACTGGCGACGCTCTATGCGACGCTCGCTTTCTTCGCGGGGGTGGCACTGATTGGCATCATTGACCGTCTGATCCCGGAGGCGGAAAACCCACACGAGCTACCCGACCAGAGTGCGGTGCGAAACCTTCAGAACGAATCCGTCCAAACGACGACCGTGCACCAGCAGAGCTTGCTACGTACAGGTATGGTCACAGCGATAGTCCTCGCTATCCACAACTTCCCCGAGGGTATGGTTACCTTTATGTCCGCGCTGACGGATCTGTCTCTGGCACTACCGATCGCTATCGCTATTGCGCTGCACAACATCCCGGAGGGTATCTCGGTGGCTATCCCTATCTACCACGCCACGGGCAATAAGCGCAAAGCATTCTTTCTCTCGCTCGCCTCGGGTCTAGCCGAACCTATCGGCGGATTGCTGGGATTCTTGCTCTTACGTCCTTTCCTCACCCCGACGGTTCTGGGATGCTGCTTTGCGATAATTGCGGGTATTATGGTTTACATCTCCTTTGACGAGCTGCTCCCGGCTGCGGAGCGGTTTGGTCACCACCATACGGCACTCTATGGGCTCATCGGGGGTATGGCGTTTATGGCACTCAGCTTGCTGCTGCTCTAGCTGAAACGTGTAACGATATGTAGGGACGCTCGGCTAGTGTCTAGTGGAAGGGCGTCCGTTGTCGAACCAGCCAAAACGGATAACAAACTTAATGCTGTAATCTTTGACACAACGGACGCACGAGCCGTGCGTCCCTACAACGGGCTACTCGTCTCGCTCTAGTCTCTAACTTCTAGCTTCCACCCTCGATGTGCTTGTTTTTGTGTACTTTTGTGCTAGTAGAGGCTGGCACATAGCGTATCGGTCTCTGTGGTACAAGCTAAAAAATAGATATAGAAATAGGTAGCATCAGATTATGTACAGAACGCATACGTGTGGAGCTCTGCGTGCCTCTGACGAGGGACAGCAGGTGACGCTCGCGGGTTGGGTCGCTAAGATTCGTCGCATGGGAGCTATGACCTTCCTCGACTTACGTGATAGATATGGCATTACGCAGATCTTCTTTGATGAGTCACATCAGGGGCTCCTTAGTGAGGTGGGGCGCGAGTGGGTACTGGCGGTGACGGGTACCGTACGCCTGCGCAGCAGTGTCAATGAGAAGATCCCCACAGGGCAGATCGAGATCCTAGCAGATCGTATGGAGGTACTGAACCGTGCCGACACGCCTCCCTTTACGATCGAGGATGTGAGCGATGGTGGCGATGACCTACGTATGAAGTACCGCTACCTGGATCTACGTCGTAGACCGGTGCTGAGCAATATAGAGCTGCGTCACCGTATGACGATAGAGACGAGACGCTATCTCGATGGGCTCCACTTCCTAGAGATAGAGACTCCGATGCTGATCGGTTCGACGCCCGAGGGTGCACGAGACTTCGTCGTGCCTAGTCGTATGAACCCGGGACAGTTTTACGCACTGCCGCAGTCGCCCCAGACCTTCAAGCAGCTGCTGATGGTAGCGGGCATGGATCGTTACTTCCAGATCGTGAAGTGCTTTAGAGATGAGGACCTGCGTGCCGACCGTCAGCCGGAGTTTACGCAGATAGACTGCGAGATGAGCTTCGTGGAGCAGGATGACATCTTGAGCACCTTCGAGGGGCTGGCGAAGCATCTCTTTAAGGAGATCCGTGGCATTGACCTCCCCACACCACTACGTCGTATGACTTGGTATGAGGCTATGGATCGCTACGGTAGCGACAAGCCCGATCTGCGCTTCGGTATGGAGATCGAGGAGGTGACGGAGACGATCCAGGGTCATGGCTTTGGCGTGGTCGATAGTGCAGCCTATATTGGTGCTATCGTGGTCACGGGCAAGGCGGACTACACGCGTAAGCAGATCGATCAGCTGACCGACTTTGTCAAGCGTCCACAGGTGGGTGCCAAGGGGTTGCTCTGGCTACGCTATCAGCCTGATGGAACGATGAAGAGTAGCTTCGACAAGTTCCTCACGGCCGACCAACTGAAAGCACTAGCCGATAAGCTATCTATGCAGCCTGGCGATATAGCCTTCTTGATCTCAGGGGACAAGCGTCCGGCACAGAAGCAGCTGGGCACGCTACGTCTACATATCGCCTCTGAGCTGGGGCTGATGAAGCCAGGACAATACGAGTGTCTCTGGGTGGTCGACTTCCCGCTACTCGAGTGGGACGAGGAGACGCAGCGCTACTATGCGATGCACCACCCCTTTACGGCACCGAAGCCTGAGGACCAAGATCGTCTCGAGAGCGACCCCGGTAGCGTTCGTGCCGATGCTTACGACATGGTGATCAATGGTGTCGAGGTAGGCGGTGGCTCTATCCGTATTCACGATGCGGAGCTACAGACCAGAGTCTTTGCGGCACTAGGCTTTACGAAGGAGCGTGCCGAAGAGCAGTTTGGCTTCTTGATGAATGCCTTTAAGTATGGCGCACCTCCTCACGGTGGTATCGCCTTCGGACTGGATCGCTGGGTATCGCTCATGGCTGAACTGGACTCGATACGTGACTGTATCGCCTTCCCGAAGAACAATTCGGGCCGTGATGTGATGATCGATGCGCCCGCACGACTAGACCCGGAGCAGCTCGATGAGCTTCACCTGACGGTGCGGGAGACACTATAATATATAATAGGAGTCCTTATGGTCACGATAGGAGATGTAGTTCGTACGGTAGAGACGTGCTATCCGCTGAGCTATCAGGAGAGCTACGATAACTCGGGTCTTCAGGTGGGCGATGTGACGCAGCCTCTGCGTGGCATCATGCTGGCTGTGGAGACGACCGAGGCGGTACTCGAGGAGTGCTTGCAGCGTGGGTGCAACCTGCTCATATCGCACCATCCGATTCTCTTTCGGGGGCTTAAGCGGATCACGCCCGCGACCTATCAGGAGCGTTGCGTGGCTTTTGCCTTGAGAAACAATATCGCTATCTACGCCTGTCACACTTCGGCAGACAATGAGACGACGCAGGGAGTGAATCACTATCTGGCCAACCTGATCGGTCTCAAGCGTGAGGGTAGGCGACCGATGATGCCTCAACGGGGACGCTTCTACAAGCTGCAGACCTTCATCCCGCACAGCCACGCTGATGCGCTACGCTCCGCTTATGAGGAGGCGGGCATTGGGTCTCTAGGCGGGTACACAGGCTGCAGTTATAGTTGCTCGGGTGTAGGGCGCTTCCGTCCAGGAGCTGAGACGCATCCGACCATTGGTACACATGGCGCCATGGAGGCGGTCGAGGAGGAGATGATCTCCGTGCTCGTGCCGCAGGAGCGACTATCGCAAGCACTGACGACGCTCGTAGCTACGCACCCCTATGAGGTGCCAGCTTATGAGGTGATCCCGATCGTGATGGATCACCCGACGAGTGGGCTAGGGGTCATTGGCGAACTACCCAGTGCGCTGACACCGCAGGAGCTGCTAGAGCTTCTAGCTACGCTGCCAGCTGTGGAGCGTATTGCTTATTCGAATCCTCCCACGCAACCGATCCGTCGCATAGCACTCTGTGGTGGTAGTGGCGGTGGTCACGAGTTCATCGGTGAGGCTATGCGCTCAGGCGCAGAGGTCTATATAACAGGCGAGGCAAAGTACAACGACTATCTCGACGTGCAGGGTCATCTCTGGCTGATCACGCTAGGACACTTCGAGAGTGAGCACTGCACCCGCACGATGCTCTATGATGCATTGTCGGATAAATATCGTAACTTTGTCATCCATATGTCAGATGCTGACACCAATCCTATTCACTATTTCTAAGCAATACCATCTATGAGTACTAATACAACGACCCACGAAGTAGCCGAGCGTAGTATCAGGGAGAAACTCATCGCCCTCAAGCGTCTACAGGAGACGCTCACCAGTATTGACAAAATCAAACTGCTACGAGGCGAGCTACCCCAAGCTATCGAAGATCTAGCGGACGAAATCGAGGGACTGAAGACACGCTTAGAGAAGTACAACGCTGCTGCCAAGAAGCTCTCACAGTCGGTCAGTGGAGAGAATCAAAAGATCTCTACAGCAAACGATAAGCTCGAGACACTCAAGGAGCAGCTCAATGCGGTGAGCAACAACCGCGAGTATGAGCACCTGTCGCGCGAGATCGAGTTCCAAGAACTTGAGATACAGCTAGCGCAGAAGCATATCCGTGAGTTCAATGCGGAGCTACAGGGACGCAAGGATGATATCGCCAAGCTCCAAGAGCGTATCAAGGAGCGTGAGGAGGATCATCAGGCTAAGAGTGAGGAGCTGGAGCAGATCATTGCCGAGACTCGCATCGAGGAGGAGGAGCTCCGTGATCGTGCCAACGAGCTAGAGGCGCAGATCGATGAGCGCATCCTCAAGGCGTTTCAACGTCTGCGCAAGGGCGCTACCAATGGACTGGCTGTCGTGCCTGTAGAGCGTGAGGCGTGCGGTGGGTGCTTTAACCATATCCCGCCACAGCGTCAGCTAGAGGTCAAGCTACATAACAAGGTCATCGTCTGCGAGTATTGCGGACGTGTACTCATCGATCCAGACATTGAGGAGGAGCCAGTAGAGCTCACGAATGAGCAGTCTGATACGAAGAAAAACGCTAAGAAGACGACTACAAAGAAGGCTGCATCTAAAAGTACAAAGAAGGCTACCACTAGCAAGGATCAAGCGGACAAGTAAATCTCCACTTCTGGCGAATAGGCTCTCCGGACGCTCTATCGCCTTCTTTCTCCCTTTACGACATTTATCTCTCGCACTGTGTCTCAGCGACGTACGCTACTCAATCATGCTTTGGTGCATCAGATGCGTCGCACGATCGAGCAGTATGATCTGCTAGACCGACAGAGCCAGCGGGTGGTCATCATAGCCCTCAGCGGAGGTGCCGACTCGACGGCACTTCTGTGGGGGCTTTTGCTTTTAGGGTACCGCTGTGTGGCAGCGCATTGCAACTTTCACTTGCGAGGGGAGGAGAGTGATCGTGACGAGATCTTTGTCACAGAGCTTTGTGAGCAGCTGGGGGTGCCACTAGAGCGAGCCTCCTTTGACACTTACGGCTACGTCGCTGCGCACAAAGGGGTGAGCGTAGAGATGGCGGCGCGGAAGCTGAGGTACGACTTCTTCGATACGCTATATGAGCGGTATGATGCGCAGAGTATTGCATTAGGGCATCACCTCGAGGACAATGTGGAGCAGCTCCTGATCAACCTCTCCCAAGGGGCAGGGGTACGAGGACTGCGAGGTATGCTTCCTATCCGTGAGGAGGGTAAGTATATTCGTCCGCTCATAGACACACCGCCTCGATTTATCTATGACTTCTTACGTATCGCTGAGCAGCCGTTTGTGACGGACTCGACGAATGCGGACACATCCATAAGGCGCAACTTCGTCCGGCACACGTTGCGTCCGCTCTTTGACGAGCTTAACCCCTCCTTTGACCAGGCGGTCGCCTCGACGATCCATATCCTGCGTGACTTGGAGCAGCTGCAAGACTACTATATAAGGAGTACCCTCCCCGCAGACGCCAGTCAGCCGCTAGAGGTCGCATGGCTCCGTCAGCAGATAGCTCCGCTTGCACTCCTCTATAGTCACTTCGCAGCCATCGACTGCGATCGCCTTGTATTACAGCAACTCCTTATGGACTGCACAAAGTCTGAGCGTGACAATAGCTATGCTCGCTACGAGGGACGTGGGGGGATCATCGAGCGTTATCGTGGCTATTTGATAGGCACGACGAGTGGAACCCTAGCGCGCCTAGAGCAGGCGACCAACTTTTGCCTAGAGCTACCAACTATCGAGAGCTGGCAAGCGGGAGCTGCGCTGGATCACCCGCTAGGCTCGATAGAGATAGCGGTACACGACTCCTCGGAGACGCCACCGCCTGCGATTCGGACGCTCACGCCTTACAGCTATTTGGTTGACTACGACCAGCTTCGAGCAGCAATGCCTCAACTACAGTTCACCGCCTCTACCGATGGAGAGCAATGGGTCGTACCGCTTGGCATGAAAGGACGCAAACCGCTAGCGAAGCTCCTACGCGACGCTAAGGTGCTTCCCTCACGCAGAGCGGCTACGGCGCAACTCATCGACATCCATACGGGCGCCACGCTGTGGCTGGTCGGTGTGTGCCGCAGTGCTGACTACCAGATCACGCCACAGACTCGTCGCTGGGCGCAGATCACCTTCACACCTACATTATCAGACCCCTTTGATGAGTGCACGAAGCCACATACAGTAGCTCGTTAGCCGTTTATTTTGTACTTTTACAGCTAGAATCGACTTATAAAGCATGACGCAGACCTTTCCCATAATCGCCAAGACGCTCCCTGGGCTGGAGCCAGTACTGGAACAAGAATTGACAGCCCTCGGTGCAGACAATATACAGATAGGACGTCGCATGGTCTCTTACGAAGGAGATCTCAAGATGCTCTACAAGTCCAATCTGTACCTCCGCACAGCACTTAAGGTGCTGAGACCCATCTATGAGTTTGACGCGGAGGATATAGACATTCTCTACACGAAGCTGCTAAACTTCGACTGGAGCCAATGGCTCACGGCCGATATGACCTTTGCGGTCGATGCCGTGGTTTACTCGTCGACCTTCAAGCATAGTCGCTACGTCGTCTATAAGACGAAAGACGCGATCGTCGATTACTTTAGAGAGCAAACGGGTGGCACCAAGCGACCCTCGGTCAAGCTCTCCAATCCGCAGCTGATCTTCCACCTACATATTGCTGAGCAGCATGTGACGCTCTGTCTAGACTCTTCGGGCGAGAGTCTGCACAAGCGAGGCTATCGTATGGAGCAGGATCGTGCTCCTATCAATGAGGTGCTGGCAGCGGGTATCCTACTCAAGGCGGGCTGGCACGGACAGTGTGATCTGATGGATCCTTTCTGCGGGTCGGGCACCTTCCTCGTGGAGGCTGCGCTGATCGCTACGGGTACGCCTCCCGGCATCTACCGTGAGAGCTACCCCTTCGAGCGGTGGCCTGACTTCGACAGTGAGCTCTGCAGCGAGGTGTACAATGACGACTCGTCGGAGCGCTCCTTCGACTACCACATCTACGGCTCTGATCTCTCGCCTCAAGCCATTGCCAAGGCTAAGCGCAACGTCACCCGATCGGGTATGTCTCGCTACATAGATCTTTCTGTAGGCGACTTCGCAGATCAGCATCTGCCGCACCCCGAGGCGGAGACTGATCCTAAGTGTCTGCTGGTGATGAACCCACCCTACGGGGAGCGTCTCTCAGACTACGACCTCGAGCAGCTCTATAGTATGATCGGTCGTACGCTCAAGTTCCAGTTTGCCGGAGCTCAGGCGTGGATCATCGCTCATCAGGTAGAGCACTTTCATGCGATCGGACTCAAGCACGATCTGCGCGAGGAACTGTACAATGGGTCGCTGCCTTGCGAGTTGCGTGGCTATACGCTCTTTGAGGGTAAGCACAAAGAGTACAAAGAGCAGATCGCTCAGCGTGAAGAAACCCCGCAGCGGAGAGAGCATGGCGAAGCGTTTCACCGTGGTAAAGGACAAGAACCCCGCAGACATCGAGCCGCCTATGACAAACCGGCTTACAGCAAGGGACGCGGCAATGGCAAGCCTTACGAAAAGCCTTATGACAAGTCTGCGCATCGTGGCACACAGCGCACGAAAGGACCACACCCCGCAGGCTCTTCTAGCTCTGGCTACAAGGCCAATATCCAAACCTTCGGCAGCGATGAGACATTCGTCCATGAGGCTGAAGCAAATGACAACGAATAAGTAACATCTATCACTCCATACTGATCCTATGACTAGCACACTGCGTCACTACGCCCTATGGCTCTTCGGAGCTCTTACGCTAACGCTCACATCGGTCCTGCAGGGACAGACGAAGCAGCCGTTAGACCTTGAGACTGTCACCTATGGAGGCAAGACCTTTCGGTCAGCCTTCTACCCGCAGCCCGTCTACGGCCTCGCTTGGCTGCAGAGTGGCTACACCTATACGGTAGATGGTGGTGACTACAGGAGCCTACGGGTCTATACCCCGACGAGAGAACAGGAGCAGACTGTCCTCACGCAGGACGAGCTTGTCCAGCTCCTCAAGCCTTACGACGACACCGACAAGCTCTATCCGCTGATCTCTTACGACTTTACCCCGCAGTGCCACTACCTAGAGGTGGAACTGTCCAAGGGACTATACCTAATAGATGTAGAGCAAAAACAGATCGTCGGATACTTCGCCACTGGCCAGATCGAAAAGCGCGCTTCGCTCCTCAGTCCCAACGAACGTAATCTAGCGGTCAAGAGCGAAGAGGGTACGCTCCTGATCTACACCATACAGCCCGCAGGCAGTACGCCTCAGGCCCCTGTTTTGGTCGCTACGGACGAAGCGGAGGCTGCAGTCGTCTATGGCGAGTCTGTCCATCAGAATGAGTTCGGCATCGATGGGGGGCTCTTCTGGAGTCCCGACAGTCGTCAGCTAGCTTTCTACCGTATGGATCAGTCGATGGTCGCACCTTACCCCATCGTCGACATGACACCGCACAAGGCGGTCGTCCAGCCCGTTCGCTACCCGATGGCGGGTACGCCTTCGCACCATGTGACGCTAGGAGTCTTTCATGTAGAGAGTCAGCAGACCACTTATCTAGCTACAGGTGGTGACCCTGAGCATTACTTGACGAACGTAGCGTGGCACCCCAACAGCAAGAAGGTTTACATAGCCGAGCTGAATAGAGGGCAAGACCATCTCTTCCTCAACGGTTACGATGCTCAGACGGGAGCGCACGTTGAGACGCTCTTTGAGGAGACTGATGCGCACTATGTCGAGCCACAGCGCCCGATGATGTTTGTCCCAGGGAGCCGAGGCGAGCAGTTCGTCTGGGAGTCCCGTCGAGAGGGTTATCGTCAGCTCTACCTCTATAGTAGCACGGGCAAGCTAATTCGCAAGCTCACCGACATGGAGGGCGAGGTGACCGACATTTACGGTTTCGACCCCAAAGGCGAGCGTATATACTACCAAGCTGCCTACCCCTCACCGCTCGAGCGACACATTTTCGCGAGTGATCTCAAGCGAGGACGTACCATACAGCTGAGCAAGGTCGCAGGGACACACGATGCTATCTTTAGTCCTGACAAGCAGTACTACATAGACCAGCTGCAGAGTGCTACCATCGCACGCTCTGTCATGCTTCATGACAATAACGGGCTGCAGCTCCGCCTGATACATCAAGCACCTGACCCCTGGGTCAAGCTTGATATGCCCAACATCACCGTCGGCACGCTCCTGGCAGCTGATGGTAAGACAGAGCTTTACTACCGCCTCATCACACCGTCAGACTTTGACGAGATGAAGGAGTACCCAGCCATCGTCTACGTCTACGGTGGTCCACATGCCCAGCTAGTCACCAATACGCCGCAGTGGGGAGCCTCGGGCTGGGATCTTTACATGGCACAGCAAGGGTACATCATCTTTACGGTCGACAATCGTGGTAGTGCCCAGCGAGGTGCCGCCTTCGAGCAGGTTATCCACCGTCAGGTCGGTACAGCCGAGATGGCCGATCAGATGAAGGGTGTCGAGTATCTCCAGAGCCTTCCTTATGTAGATCGCAACCGTATCGGTGTGTACGGGTGGAGCTTTGGAGGCTTTATGACTACCAATCTGATGCTCACGCATCCCGAGACCTTTAAGGTGGGTGTCGCTGGCGGTCCCGTCATGGACTGGTCTCGCTACGAGATCATGTATGGCGAGCGGTACAACGACGCTCCTCAGGACAATGCCGAGGGTTATCAGCAAAACAATCTCATCGAGCGTGCCAAAGACCTCAAGGGGCGTCTCCTCCTCATCCACGGCACCTCCGACAATGTGGTCGTATGGCAGCATGCGCAAGCCTTTGTCAAGGCGTGTGTAGATGCTCAGACCTATCCCGACCTCTACTACTATCCAGGGCATAAGCACAACGTCATCGGCCCCGACCGCGTGCACCTCAACTATGTCATAACTCGTTACTTCCTAGAACACCTATGAGCCTTATCTATCCTAACACAAAGCAAGACAAGAAAAAGTCTACAGACGCTGAATTTATGAAGTACGCTAAGATCGAAATGGTCAAAGCTCCTCAGACCGTCCTCCTCCTCGGTAGCGGTGGGCGTGAGTGCGCCATGGCTGCTGCTATAGCTGAGGGCAAGCTACTCAAGAAGCTCTACATAGCTCCAGGCAATGCGGGTACTGCTGCTTACGGTATCAACGTGCCGGACCTTAACCCCGCCAAGCATGAGGCGGTGAGCCAGTTCATAGCCACACATGGTGTCACGCTTCTCGTTTGTGGCCCCGAGGCTCCCCTCGTTGATGGGCTCGTTGACTACCTGCAGGAAGATGCCCGCCATCCCGACCTGCTCATCGTGGGTCCCGACAAGGCGGGTGCTCATCTAGAGGGCAGCAAGGAGTACAGCAAGGAGTTCATGCGTCGTCACAGCATACCGACGGCCAGCTACGAGACCTTCGGACCTCAGGATATAGAGGAGGCGGAGGAGTTTCTCGATCAGCTCTCCGCACCCTTTGTGCTCAAGGCCGACGGCTTAGCAGCTGGCAAGGGCGTCCTCATCTGTCAAGATCGTGAGGAAGCGGAGCAGGGGCTAGGTCAACTCTTCAGCGGTCTGTATGGTAGTCGTGGTCAGCGCATCGTCATCGAGGAGTTTCTCGAGGGTATCGAGTGCTCCGTCTTTGTCGCTACCGATGGTACCGACTACTGCGTCCTACCCGTTGCCAAGGACTACAAGCGTGTCGGCGATGGAGACACAGGGCCCAATACGGGCGGTATGGGTGCCGTGAGCCCTGTACCTTTTGCCGATGAAGCCTTCATGCAGCGTGTCGAGGAGCGCATCATACGCCCTACGCTAGAGGGCTTGCAAGAGGAGGGCATACAGTATGTAGGCTTCCTCTTCATCGGGCTAATGAATGTGGCGGGCGATCCCTATGTCATCGAGTACAACTGCCGTCTAGGCGACCCCGAGACTGAGGTGGTACTGCCACGTATCGAGAGCGACTTCCTCGAGTTACTCATCGCTATGGCGACGGGTCAGGTAGCCCGCTACGATCTAAAGGTTTCTCCCGAGGTGGCTATGACACTTGTCCTCGTCTCCAAGGGGTATCCTGGACATTACGACAAGGGCTTCCCGATCCAGCTTCCCGATCCAGCAGAGGGTATACGTATCTATCACTCAGGCACTGCAACCAGTGAGGACGGGCATCTAGTAACTAATGGAGGACGAGTCCTCGCCATCACGGCACGTGGCACTACCATCCAGGAGGCTCAAGAGGCATGCTATCGTACCGCCACGCAGATCCTCTACGAGGGTAAGAACTACCGCCACGACATAGGCAACGATCTCTTGTAGAGCTGTAGACATAAGTCAATAACCTCAAGATAACAGGGGGGGAGTAGGAGTTTAGTCCTGCTCCTCCCCCTTCTTCTTTTGGGAAAACGAGCCCTATTTATTGCTCTCCGACCTCACTCTCTTCGTCGGACTATAAAGCAGTAAACAAGAGATTAGAGGCTAGAAGTTAGAGGCTAGAAGTTAGAGACTAGAGAGGCATTGTCTAGTGCTTCTAGTGCTCCTAGTGCTCCTAGTGGCAGTAGTAACACCAGCCAGTCGCTAAAAGCTAACAACACTCCGCAAAGCCTCCGTGGAGGTTTGAGAATTGCCCCGTGGGGATTTACTCCATCTAAGGCGAGACGAGTAACCCGCTGTAGGGACGCACGGCTCGTGCGTCCGTTGTGTCAAAGGATTATGTCGTCAATACATGTCTTGCTGTTCTACAACGGACGCACGAGCCGTGCGTCCCTACAGAGGGTTACTCGTCTTGCTGTGATACAAAACGTTATATGTCTTGCTGTTCTACAACGGACGCACGAGCCGTGCGTCCCTACAAAGGGTTACACGTATCGCTTTGATGCAATAGGGTTACACGTATCATCGTTACATGTCTTGCCGTGACAGAACGAACGCAGACCATCAAAACACCTGTGTGTCTCGATGGTCTGCGTGTTTAGTTGTTAGCGTTACGACGGCCTCCTCCGAGGAGGTCATCGTATGCTGTCAGGGAGCGCTTACTTTATGATGAGCGGACGGAGGACGATCTCACCCTCTAGTGAGGTGATACGTACTAGGTAGCGCCCAGCGGGTAGCTGTGCGAGTGCTACCGTGGTCTCCTCTCCCTTGGCTTGCGTTGTGGAGAGCAGAGCCCCATCAGTAGCAAAGATCTCGATGGAGCTACCGACACGAGTCTTGACAGTGACGTAGTCACTGGCGGGGTTCGGGTAGATGGTTGTCTGTACGTTGAGCGTAGGAGCCTCTACATCTGTTGTGCCATCCATGGTAACACGTATCTGGTCTACACCAATGCCACTCTCTCCGTTGACTACAGGGATTAGCGAGAGGAGTATGGTCTTGCCCTTGTAAGCTGAGAGATCTGCAGAGATGAGCTTCCAGTCACCACCTATTGGTGCTTGTGGAGCTAGTAGCTCTACAGGGGTGCCATTGAGCTCAGAGACCATCACCTTGAGTTCATCGCTCTTGTTAGCCTGGAAGAAGCTCGAAATGTAGCAAGAGAAGGTTGGCTTTGCAGCATCGGCTGGTATCACTAGAGGAGCCGAGAGTAGCTCGTTGTCGGGCTCGATAGTTGATCCAGAGAAGGAGACACCACCGTTTTTCCCTGGCTGAGTCTCTAGAGGGAAGAAAGTTCCCCAAGAGATCAAGTAGTCTGCACTGCTCTCAGCACCAGGCTTATAGTTGGGGTCGTTGAGCTTAAGGTTAAGGCGCTCTAGACACCCCCTACCCATAAAAGAGTCAAAGCCAAAGCCATCACCATCATGGTCGATGGATCTCCAGCCCTTGTCGAGCTTGTCCTTGACATCCATAGCACTGAAGAATGGATAGCTAGAGATAGGATCAGAAACGGTGACGGTCACCTTGCCAGTAGCGCTACCATTCTTGTTCGTGACTGTCGCCTCGATTTCATAGGTGCCGAGCTTGTTTGCGGTCACTTGATACTCCTCATCGCTCACCTTCTTGAGGGTGATGCCTTCGGGTGCTTTCCACTCGATTTTGGTGACGGGAGCAACGGTTGAGTAGGAAACTTTAAACTGATGGGTCTCTCCTACGTAGAGATCTGTCACACCTGCGAAGGTGACTCCCTGAGGCTTGTCCTCTTTGGTCATAAAGAGCTTCAGGAGCTCTGCAAACTGCTTGAAGTCAGAATCCGATGTCTGTACCTCTCCACGGCACGCGATCCACTTATTGCCTGGTCCGACGAGGACTAGTGTGGGGAATCCAGTCACATCAATGCCCAGCGTAGAAGCCATCTTCGGATCAGAGAATAGGGGATAAGGTACTAGATTGCCTTTGCTGTCCTTGGTCCAGTCGCCCTGGGTTCCACCACCCTTGCCCTTGATTGCACTGATGGTGGACCTTGAATCGGCTCCGACCCAGAAGAGCTCGATTTGATTCGTTCCCTCAGGACCGAACTTAGAGTAGAGTCGCTCCAAGACTCCACTCGTGTGGAGCATCCAGCAGGGACCACACCATACAGCGGAGAAGTCGATCATGATCGCCTTGCCAGACTTGAGTATGGCATCGATATCGTGCTCCTTGCCATTGATGTCCTTAGCGACATACTTTGATGTCTTGAGATTGACGAGATCACCAGCTCGTCCTGCACGGAGCTGTGATGCCTCGCGAAGTGCGGGAGCCTCCACAAGCTGGAGGTCTGATGCTACGAGCTGCTTTTGTGCCGTAGCTTGAGTCGCTGGTAGGAGCATGCCTCCAGCGAGTGTGATGCTTAGTGCTAAGCGTGTAATTAATTTGTTCATAAGTTATTCTGTTTGCTTGTTGTTGAGCTTTTGTTTTCTAGTTAGTTTGTTGAGTTGTTGCCCTTGAGAGGAGCCTTAGCGACCTCATAGACCTCGCCACTCTTGTGATCATAGAGGATGGCTACGACAGAGCACTGGTCGGGCTGTATGACTTCACGCTCGATGGTACTGGTCTGGTTGTAGCTCTTGCCTAGCTCATAAGCCTCCCCGTCGATGCCGTTGAGCGTCTGACGGAAGATGTGGTTGTGCTGATAGGCTTCGTCTAGTCCCTTCCTGAAGTGCTGAGGCGCTACGATGTCGTCCTCGATGAGCCATAACTGTAGGTAGAGCTCAGTGGCAACCCCTTGGACAGCAGGGTCTAGTGCCGTAGCGGTGCACTGGGTTGTTATCTTGCGATCACTCTCAGAGACCTGCAGGTCTATCTTGTAGAGCTGAGGTAGCTCGCGCACCGCCTGCATCTCGGCGGGCCACTGGGTATAGCTGTCGCTATAGGTCTTGCTCCCGCTGCTGGCGAGTGGACGACGATTGAAGGTCGCGATGGGTAGCGAGCCACCAGACTGAAGGCGATCTAGATAGGTAGCTGCCTCGGGGCTGTATAGTCCCTTAGGGTCTTCTTTAGGCTGGGTGCCAATACCCGTGTTGCTCCCGTGGAGCGCCACGATGACCACCTTGTCACCATGAGGAGCTGCAGCCTCCGTGATTTTCTTTGCAGCTATGGGGCAGTTGACACAGCCCACGCCACTGTAGTCCTCGATGAGTACGGAGCGCCCTTTAGAGGTCTCCATCTCATTAGGGATGAGTCGCTCACTCTCAGGCATTGGCTTGCAAGAGACCATAAGGATCAGAGCTAGAGCTGAGAGTATCGTATAGCGTGTAGATAGTTTCATCTTGGTAGTATTGTCAAGTGTATGAATGAAGCGGCGGTGCATTAGAAGGAGCCGTTGTAGCTTAGGTAGATACCCTTCGTCTCGGGCATATAGCGGCATACACCTCCCGAGCAGTTGATACCAGCGCGTGTACGTCCGTAGCCTAGCTGTAAGCGGTGACTACCCGTGGCGTAAGCTAGAGAGCCCATATAGTAGTGCTCCTTAGTCATGTCTATATTGTACTGGTCAGAAAGTGAGATCACCCAGTTTGGAGCGATGGATAACTCGGCCAGCCCAAAGAGCCAGCTTCCCTCAGCCTGACGACTATATAGATACTGTAGCTCGGTGCGTAGCGTATAGCGAGGTGCTAGTCTGAACTTGCCGTCGAGGACGAAGATGTTGCTATAGACGAGCGGGTTATTGATCGCATGTCCCTCGACCACCAACTGATTGTAGATCTGATGGTAGTACTCGAAGGTTAGAGAGACGGTACGAGAGAACTTCTTGCTCAGCTCGAAGTTAAAGTCAGAGTAGTATAGCTCTCCCATGCCAAAGAAAGGATGCTCGTATCCGTCTGTACCGTAGAGCTTACTCTCAGGAGCCTCTAGGGGTAGCTGGTCGGTAGCGACACTCTTGAGCCCTCGTACATGCGCATAGTTGACCCGTAGTCCCGTACCATACTTGCCACCTAGGAGCGTACCTCTTGGGATCGTGTAGCGGAAGTCCCCTTGAAATGCCCACTCGCCATCAGGCTGCGTAGCGTAGGGGTAAAGAGCTGCAAGGGTGTAAGTATGATTAGCTGTAAAAGCTGGTAGGTGGTTGATATGTAGTGGGGTACCGACCGTAGAGCGCGCGGAGAGAAAGTTAAAGTTCTCGCTACGCTTAGCTTGTAGCAAGAAGCTCATACCTCGCTGTGAGTAAGAGGTCGAGAGCATCGCTACGGAGCCTGGTGAGTAGATATAGTGGTTGGTCGCTGTGGGGTCGCTACTCTTGTAGGCGTACTCACCATTGAGTACCCACCCGCCGAGTGTAAACTTAGCGCGTGCCCCGAAAGCATGTACCTGACGGGGCAGGTTGAGGCGCATAGGACCTGTCATACCTGCGGGAGTCTCTACAGGGATGATCTCATCGTCCTCTACCTTATTGACATAGGAACCGCCCAGTGTGAGGGTCATCTGATTGTCTCTGAGAGCTGGTGCCCACTGGTGAATGGCTAGCTCGCCGTCAGCTCCTGAGATGAAGCCTCGATCCTTATTGAAGAGACGGAAGGTGCGGTCGAAGTAGTTGCGCTGCTGACCCGTGAATCCCTTGAGTCGTACTCCATCATAGGGGGTGAGGGATACGTGGACTCCTCGGACGGCATTGTCGATGCCTAGTGTGCGCTCCTCATAGCTACGGAAGAGGATGCCGGAGCCAAACTGGTCGTAGAAGTCGCCTAGCGTGACCTCTCCATACTTGCCTATGAAGCCCTTGAGGTGCATATGCGGTATGCCTCGTCCCTGCTCAGGCTCATGCCCTGGCATCGGTCGGAGGAGCTCTTCGTATCGTAGTCCCAGCTCGAGGTAGTTATTGCGTAGGGAGCCTGTGATGTAGCTATTGCCCATCCAGGTTTTGTATCCGTTAGCTTGATCATCTAGGGAGAAGAGCATATCGCTCTGCACACTAAAGGAGGGTGTGAATTTGTTCCAAGGCTTCCACTCAGCATCACTCTGTGCTGTAAGAGCAGATAGCCCAGCAATACAAATAGAAGATAGGAGGCAAAGGTGCCGTACGAGATGTAGCGTCTGTCTCATGTAGTCAGTGTCTAGGTCTAAGACGGGAGAGGTGAAAATAGGGGAGTCCGATGGTCGGAACACTTGCGAGGAGAGAGTCTAGTATACCATGAGGCTGCTAGATCTCTCCTCTTTGTTATTACTCTTGAGGTTAGTTACTCTTCAGTGGCTTGAAGTAACTCACGTACCTTGGCAATGAGCTCCTGCTCACCGCCCTCGGTGTAGCCACTATGTGCATAAGCGATGCGACCCTTGCCGTCGATGACGAAGACGTGAGGAACCATATTGACATTCATAGCCCGCTTGAAGTCTCCATTGGGATCTAGAAGTACCTCGTACTCAAAGCCCAGGGCATCGACTAGAGGCTTGACGCGATCTGCGTTTTGACCCTCATCGATAGAGACAGCGATGAGCTTGACCCCTGTCTCCTCCTGCCAGTCGACATACTCCTCGTGTATCGCCTTGAGCTCACGCAGACAGGGCTTGCACCAAGTAGCAAAGAATGAGATGATAAAGGGCTTGCCATCGTTGCTCAGCTCGCTCGTATTGACCACATTGTTTTGTAGATCTTTGAGCTCGACTTGAGGTAGCTGCGCTTGAGCTACGGTGACTACTATGAGAGATAGTAGGATAGTTAGTAAGTGCTTCATATCTGTGTCTGTTGTGTGTATTACTTGACGGCTATAGCTAAGTTGACAGTCCACTGGAGTGTCTCGCTACCATCCTCAGGCTTGAGCTGGATGGTCATACGATTCTTGTAGGTCTGACCAGCCGGTGTGGAGAGATCGAGGTGAGTTCCTAGAGAGGTCATATCACCCTTACCCTTGAGATCAGACTCTAGGTCGTCAGCTACTAGGGTTGCGTCGGTGGTGTAAGACTTACCAGAGAAGTTCTCGCACTGGATCCCTATGCAGGCAGATCCTGATGTAGCTTTATCAAAAGTTAAGGTAACCTTGTACTTAGCCGTCTTGAGTACGCTAAAGAAGAGATCTAACGCATAAAAGCTTGCATCTTCCTTAGAAACAGAGGAGGCATAGTCGATGGTGCTCCCTGAGGGGTACTTCTTGCCATCGAGCTTGTTAAAGAGAGATACGTTTTTCTCTTCGACTTTTTTCTCTTCGACCGTGATGGTGCAGGTCGCAGTCTTGTCGCCAGCCTTAGCTGTGATAGTAGCTGTACCAGGTGCGATTGCCTTGACGATCCCCTTCTCACAGACGGTAGCGACGGCTGCGTTGTCGGTCGTGAAGGTTACCTTAGCATCTGCTGGGGTGACGCTGGCGGTGAGCTGTAGGGTCTCGCCAACTGACAGTTGGGCTGTTGTAGCACTGAGCGTGAGTGCCGTCACCTCGGGGGTCGGCTTGTTCGCATCAGGACCACAAGAGGTCAGTAGTGCTAGCGTCATAAGAGCTAGAGAAAGATATAGATAAGTTGCTTTCATTAGAGAGTTTGTTTAAATTGATAGATAGTACCGCCTCCAAAGGTAAGAAATCTATTGGAAATAATAGATCATCAATTCCCAAATCTTACGAGTAATCCTTTGTTGCAGTTTCATTTTTGCTACCTTTGCGGTAGTCATCGGCACTAAGCCGCTAATCATCATAAGAACTTTATGAGTACGCAACAATTCAAACGCACTTTAGTCACTACGGCCCTACCTTATGCCAATGGGCCTGTACATATCGGACACCTCGCAGGAGTCTATGTTCCTGCCGACATATACGTTCGCTACAAGCGCATGAAGGGCGACGAGGTCCTCTTCATCGGCGGTAGCGATGAGCACGGCGTACCTATCGCTATCAAGGCAAAAGCGGAGGGCGTCTCCCCCCAAGAGGTGGTAGATCGCTACCACGCTTTGATCAAGGAGTCGTTCGCTCGCCTAGGCATCGACTTCGACATCTATTCGCGCACCACCTCCGAGACACACGAGAAGACGGCGACCGCATTCTTTACCAAGCTCTACGAGTCGGGCAAGCTGATCGAGCAGACCTCGGAGCAGTACTACGATCCCGAGGCTAAGCAATTTCTCGCAGACCGCTATATCACGGGCACCTGTCCGCACTGCCACAACGAGCGCGCCTATGGCGACCAATGCGAGGCGTGCGGCACCTCCCTCTCGGCGACCGATCTGATCGATCCTCATAGCGCTATCTCAGGGGCTAAGCCTGAGCTACGCGAGACGAAGCACTGGTACCTGCCACTGGGCGACTACGAGAGCTTCCTCCGCGAGTGGATCCTTGAGGGGCACAAGGAGTGGAAGCCCAACGTCTACGGTCAGTGCAAGAGCTGGCTGGACCTAGGACTACAGCCACGTGCCGTGACGCGTGACCTAGACTGGGGTATCCCCGTACCGCTCCAAGGTGCTGAGGGCAAGGTGCTCTACGTCTGGTTTGACGCGCCTATCGGCTACATATCTAATACGAAGGAGCTCCTCCCCGACAGCTGGCGCACCTGGTGGTGCGACCCCGAGACCCGCCTGATCCACTTCATCGGCAAGGACAACATCGTCTTCCACTGCATCATCTTCCCCGCTATGCTAAAGGCTGAGGGGTCGTTTAACCTGCCAGACAACGTACCCGCCAACGAGTTCCTCAATCTCGAGGGCGACAAGATCTCGACCAGTCGCAACTGGGCTATCTGGCTTCATGAGTACCTCGACGAGATGCCTGGCAAGGAGGACGTACTGCGCTATGTCTTGACGGCCAATGCGCCTGAGACCAAGGACAATGACTTCACATGGCGTGACTACCAAGCACGTAATAATAATGAGTTGGTCGCTATCTACGGCAACTTCGTGAACCGCGCCTTGGTGCTGACGCACAAGTACTTCGATGGCAAGGTGCCTCCGCTGGGTCGTCTCACGGAGATCGATGAGGAGATGCTTCGAGAGGTGGCTGCCATACCAGCAGAGCTAGATGATCAGCTAGAGCACTTCCACTTTAGAGAGGCGCTCAAGACCGCTATGCAGCTGGCGCGCATCGGCAATAAGTACCTTGCGGACACAGAGCCCTGGAAGGTGATCAAGAGCGATCCCGACCGTGTTGCTACGATTCTGCACTTAGCTTTGCAGCTGGTGGGCAATCTGTCGATTGCTTTTGCGCCCTTTACCCCCTTCTCCACACGTCGACTCCTCGCTATGCTACAAGTTGAGGAAGGTGGCTTTGCTTTCTCTCGCTTTGGCGCTACAGACCTACTTCCCGAGGGACATCAGTTGGGCAAGCCCGAGCTGCTCTTTGAGAAGATTGAGGACGAGGTGATCCAGGCGCAGCTCGACAAGCTCGCTGCGATCAAGAAGCTCAACGAGGAGCAGAATCGTCATCCTGAGGCTCTACTGGAAGATGTGCCGTTTGATACATTTACCAAGAGCGATATGCGTGCGGGACGTATCCTAGCTTGCGAGAAGGTACCCAAGGCGGACAAGCTCCTGCGCTTCTCCATCGATGATGGCATGGGCGGGCGAACGATCGTCTCGGGTATCGCTCAGTACTACAAGCCAGAGGTGCTGGTCGGCAAGACAGTTGCCTTCGTCTCCAATCTGCCTGTACGTAAGATACGTGGCGTCGAGTCGCAAGGTATGATCCTCTCGGTCGAAGACTACAAGACGGGACAGCTACAGGTGGTCACACTGCCTGACACGATAGCTCCTGGTAGCAAGCTGGTCTAGCCCCACAGCGGTATGCGCATCCCCCTAGTCAACCTCCCAAAAGAACATAGCCCCTACCAAGCTGAGCTTGATAGGGGCATCAGGAGAGTTGTCGCCTCGGGTGGCTACATCGGTGGTGAGGAGGTGCGTGCCTTTGAGGCGGAGCTGGCGAACTATCTAGAGCTAGAACCGTGGAGTGTCATCAGCTGTGGCAACGGGAGCGATGCGCTCTTGCTGGCTCTGACTGCACTAGAGCTGCCCCGGGGTGGCGAGGTAATCGTCGCCACGCACAACTATGTGGCGGCTGCCGAGGCGGTCTGTCATCTAGGACTCCGACCTGTCTGGGCTGACGTGATGCCCTCGCTGAGCAGCGAGGGGCGTGTCTCCTTTCAGATGAATGGTTCGCCAGACTATCTGGAGTCGCTTCTCACCCCTCGTACGGTGGCACTCATAGCGGTCAATATGTACGGTATGCCCTGCCCAGCGGTAGAGCTAGCGGACTTCTGCGAGCGACATCAGATTCCGTGGATTGAGGACAATGCACAGGGGATGGGTGGCTTAGGCGAGATGGCTTCGGGGTGCCTGTGGAGTTCTGTACCGCTAGGCACACGAGGTACGATCGGCACGACGAGCTTCTTTCCGACCAAGCCGCTAGGCTGTATGGGCGATGGGGGCGCTGCTTTCGTACCGCATGACCAGCAGCTGGCGGAGCGTTTGCGCCAACTGGCCAATCATGGCCAGCGCACACGCTATCAGTACGAGCGGTGCGGCTACAACAGCCGTCTAGACGCGTTCCAAGCAGCGGTGCTACGAGTTAAGCTACGTCACCTGGACGAGGCAAACAGACGACGTAGCGCACTGGCCGACCGCTACGACGAATTGCTGGCCGACCTCCCGATGGTGAGACGTCCGTGGCGTAGTGGGGACCAGCCCGAAGCGCTCTACCTCTACACAATCTGCGTACCCTCTGACAAGCGAGACGGACTACTCAACGAACTACGCACTGCGGGCATCGACGCTCGAGTCTACTACCCGAAGATGCTTCACCAGATAGCGGCTTACAGTGACGGCTCGTCTGAGACTTCCTGCCCCGTAGCGGAGGCGCTCCAGCAGACGATGCTCTCGCTGCCGATAGCCCCAACGACTACCTCCGAGCAGATTAGCGAGATCTGCGAGCGGATCAGACAATTTCTACTATAAAAGCCTTTCTTCCCCTCACTATGACAGCAAAGCACAACGACCTAGCGACCTCATTGCCTACGCCACTCCACAGCCCCCTTCGCTGGGTAGTCGTGGGGTGTGGACACATCGGCCGCCGACACATGGAGCATATCTCGAAGCATCCGCAGACGCAGTTGGTCGGAATGGTCGACGTGCTCCCCGCTTCGGAGTGTGGCGCTGCGCAGTTTGCTGGGGTTCCCTTTTATCCAAGCGTTGAGGAGCTCCTAGAGCGTGGGGGAGACACCTTTGATGTGGCATCGATCTGCGTCCCCAATGGGCTGCACTACCCGATTGCTCTAGAGCTGATCAAGGCGGGCAAGTCGCTCCTCATCGAGAAGCCCGCTGTGTTACACCCCGATGAGGGCGAGGAGTTGATCGCCCTAGCGAAGGCTCACGGCTGTCACCTATATAGTGTCTTGCAAAACCGCTTCACGCCCGTTTCGGCGTGGCTCCACCAGGTGATCGAAGAGAAGCGTCTCGGCAAGCTTTACCAGATCGAGCTGCAGTGTCTCTGGAATCGAGACGAGCGTTACTACCTACCTCGTCGCTGGCATGGCGACCTCAAGCTAGATGGCGGGACGCTCTTCACGCAGTACTCACACTTCCTCGATCTACTGATCTGGTGCTTCGGCATGCCAGAGGTGCAGGGCGGGAGCTTCTACAATTACAATCACCAGACGATGGTAGACTTTGAGGACTCGGGCGTGGTGCAGCTCACCTTCCCGCAAGATACGACGGGACTGCTGACCTACTCGACAGCGGTCTACGGGACCAACTGCGGGGTGCGCCTCACCGTGCTAGGCGAGCGTGGGTGCATCGTCCTCGATGGTCCCTTTATGAACAAGCTAACGCACTGCGTCATAGACGGCTACGACCGCCCCGACCTAGGCGAGAGCGAGCCTGGCAACGCCTACGGAGCCTACAGTGGCTCGGCGCAAAACCATCACTTCGTCATCGACCACACGGCACGCGCGCTGCTGGGAGATCCGACCGCTCAGGCGGTGGAGATAGAGGATGCCCTGCGTGTCGTGCGCCTCATTCGCAACATCTACCAGTACAACCCTTACCTCTCAGACAAGTAGTTCTAAGAAAGCCCCTCACGCTATGAACCAATTTCAGCATCGTACCCTACTTTATTGTCTCGCTGCGCTCCTCTTGCTGGGGAGCTTTGCTAGTTGCAAAAAGGCAGAGCGAGAGACTCACACAATTCGTATCCTACACACAACCGATGTACACGGCAACATACTGGGCTACGACTTTGTCCAGGACAGCTGTACGCCTAGCGGACTAGCGCGTGTCTCTACCTATGTGACTCAAGTGAGGAAAGAGTTCCCGACGAGTACATTGCTCTTCGACGGAGGTGATGTGCTGCAAGGTAATGCGGCGGTCTACTACTCCAACTTTGTCGACACCGTGCGCACGCACTTCGTCTCCGATGCTATGACGCTGCTGGGCTACGATGCAGCCGTCGTGGGCAACCATGATCTAGAGGCTACGCCGAGCGTCTACCACCGCTGGCAACGCGATATGGCGACACCACTGCTAGCCGCCAACATCATACACAGCGATGGGCCCCTCAAGGGCAAGCCTTACTACTCGCCTTACAGTGTGCACACGGTCGACGGAGTCAAGGTCGCTGTTCTCGGGCTGATCACTCCATCCGTGCCAGAGTGGATTCCCCAGTCCTCTTACGAGGGGATGACCTTTGCCGACCCAATTGCTACCGCACACGAGTGGATTCCTACGATCCAGGAGCATGTCCATCCCGACCTGCTTATAGTCCTGATGCACTCGGGGCTAGGCGATGAGCAAGGAGGTGAGAACTTTGCTATGCAGTTGGCAAACAGTGTCTCTGGTATCGATCTGATCCTCTACGGACACGATCATCAGGCTAATCAGACGACCGTGCAGAGTCCAGCCGGCTCTCCCGTTCTGCTGATCAATCCAGGGAGCCATGCGAGAAACGTGGCGGACGTGACGGTCTCCATTACCAAGCAGGGTGACAAAGTGATCGACAAAAAGCTCCAAGGAGAGATCGTCTCAATGGCTTCCGTACCAGTAGACTCCGCTTTCGTCAGTTATTTCTCAGGCTTTGCCGATACGGTACGAAGCTTTATCGCTGAGCCTATCACACAGCTCACCGAGCCATTAGTAGGGGTGGATGCGCTCTTCGGACCCTCCGCTTATATCTCTCTGCTTCATCAGCTACAGCTAGACTTGAGCGAGGCAGACATCTCCTTCTCCGCACCGCATCGTCTCTCCTTGTCACAGCCTGCTGACACGCTACGGGTACGAAACTTCTTCGACATCTATCCCTATGAGAACTATCTCTACAAGCTGCGCCTCTCAGGGCAAGAGATACAGGACTATCTAGAGTACTCTTACGGCTTATGGTGCGGTCCCGATGCTAGCTCTGGAGAGCATCTGCTCTATCTGAAGGATCAAGCTGATGAGCAACGCTTCCCGACGGTCAATCCGACCTTCAACTTCAGCGCAGCTGCTGGTATTGACTACACGGTTGATCTGCGCAAAGCTCAAGGCGAGCGGGTAACCATCGAGCGTCTGTCTGACGGACGCCCCTTCTCGACCGACAGCGTCTACACGGTAGCGGTCAACTCTTACCGAGCTATCGGTGGCGGAGGGCATCTGACGCAAGGAGCAAAGATTTCGCCCGAAGAGTTGCGCCAGCGCGTCGTTTGGGTTTCGCCTTATGACCTACGCTATCACCTCATCGAGTGGGCAAAAACGCACCAGCCACTCACACCGCCCCGCTACAACAACTGGGCCTTCATCCCTAAAGAGCAAGCTGCGCCAGCGATGGCACGAGATCGCCGCATCATTGAGGAGAGCCTTGATAAGTAAAGAGGGTGCGACCCAATGCCCCTGCCTAAACCTCAACTAGACTATGACTTGGGTTGACCTCCTGCTCCTATTGATCTTAGCTGGTGGCATCACCACCTTCGGTCGTAAGCGACTGCGCAAGCACAATCCCGTCTACAAAGGCGTAGAGCGTGACTTCGCTTCGCATTGTGCGCTCAGTATCGAGGAGTCACCGCTCCTGCAGCTTAGCACAGCACCCGAGGGTGACACGCCCCGCTACCTAGTGGTAGACACCGAGACCGTATGCTACCTGCACGACACGCTCGACGAGACACAGCTCTCCGCTATCGACACCCCACTCCTAGCGAGTCTCTCGTGGCTCCTCCTAGACGAAGAGCTACGCGTCGTACGGAGCGAAGACCATCTCCTGCTCAGTGGCATGCCGATCACCAGCGAAGCAACCGACTACCACCAGCTGACGACCGAGTTTGTCGCAGGGCATGGCGAGCCACCCCAAGCCGTATTAGAGCTATTCCTCAGAGATCTAGAGACTACGCAAATGATTGTGGGGCATAGCCTCGCCTTTCATCTAGCCGTCCTAGCGCACGACCTGCAGCACTACCAGTTGCCCAGTGAGAGCCTGCGGTCCAAGCGAAGCTTCTGCACTATGCGCCAAGGCATCAACTACCTCATCTTGCACTACCAAGCCGATCCTCTACAGACACGCATCAGTCTAGAGACGCTTTACAGCAAGCTCCTGTGGGGTCGCGAGGATCTAGAGATCATCTACCAGCTCAAGTCTCGTCACGACGTGGTCCTCGCCACGCACTGCTTCATCAAGCTCTACAAAGATCCGACCAGTGCCGCCGACTCGTGACCATGCAGCAGGTGAACGAGCGTGATCACAACGCCCATCACAATGAAAAGGAGCGAGACCCCCACATTGAGCCACTTGCGCCACCGCTGCATACCGCCAGCGAATCGCGCTAAGCGACTCATCCCCATACGTATCAGCCCATAGACAGGATAAGCGACACTAGCCGTCAGGAGCGCAAAGAGTCCCAAATAGAGCAACCCCATAGCGCCCCCCGCCTGAGCCGTCATAGGCACCAGCATACCGAAGTAGATCAACCCCGTAGCGGGACAGAAGAAGAGAGCCGAGCTAAAGCCTAGCCAGAGAACTCGCCAGCTCCACGCCCCCTGCCGCTCTAGCGGTTGCTTGTGCTCATGATCATGCTCCTCCGCTTGATGCATCGGCTCCGCCTCGTGCTGATGTCCCTCATGATCGTGATGGTCGTGATGATCGTGACGACCGAACAGCCATAGCAGCACTCCCAATAGAATGATTAGCGGTCCCAGCCAATGCTCCAAGCCATACAGGATCTGCTCTTGTAGTTGGAGCGTCTGAATGCTCGTCCGCAAGAGCCAAGCCGAGAGCAACCCGAGCAAGAAGTAGAGCAGCGCACGCCCCAGTGCATAGAGCGTAGCGATCCACCACCCCTGCCGTCTACTCGTCTGTCGCCCCGTCAGAAAGAGCAGCGAGGAAACCACCGTCGCCAGTGGACACGGATTGATCGCCACGAGGAGAGCCATCACCACCACCGCCACAAAAGGCGTTGAACCCGAGACTAGAGCTAAGAGATTGGACTGCATAACGAAACAGATTACTTGGTTAGAGTCTCTTAGCGCACCACAATCTTGCCCGAAGTGTAGGCCGGTACCGAGTCACCCTGCGTCATCCGCAAGCGGTAGATGTAAAGCCCCGGCAGCAAGGTGCCACCCGTCTGTAGCTTAGGCTCCCAGCGTATCAGCGCCGGCGTGTCGTAGCCAGAGCGAGCCACCATCTGTGGCGAGAGCGCAACGAGTGCACCTCGATAGTCGTATAGTTCGATAGTCACATCGACCTCCACGCCTGGCGCATTGTTGTACACCTCCACGACCAGCGGATCATCAGCCGTCAAGACCCCAGGACGGGCACGACTCTCGACCACCGTCGGCGCTTGACCAGCACGCACACGGAAGGCAAAGCTCTGCTCCGTCACATTGTTGCACACGTCCCACACCGTAAAGGTCGCTGTATGATCGCCATCGGGCAGCTCAGGCAGTAGGTAAAGCACCCGTCCCACACCCGCCTCCATCTCAGAGGCGGTGTAGCTGCTGTTGAGGTTAAAAGTCAAGTCCTCACGACCATCCACTACCAGTGTCATGTTGTGCCCTACGCCCGTTCCCGAAAGGTTGATTCCTGAGGCGTCAGCCAGTGTGGCAACGAAGAGTGGCGTCGAGCCGATGGGGTTCTCCATCGAGAAGTTGGGATGACCTAGGTAGAGCTCTCGTATCTCCGGCGGTATCGTATCGACCACGCTGTGCTCTCCTGCTCCGGGCTTGACACAGATCGCATGGCTCACGCCCATCGCTTCGTAAGGCTCGCTACCCTTTGAGTCACTGTAAGCATAGAGGTTGATCTTACCATTCCCCCCGCTATAAGGGAGGTCTTTAGGCACCACAAAAGAGAAGTCAAAGTGTCCCTCTTTTACCTCAGCGATACCGGCGTAAAGCATCCCCGGGTAGTCCTCAAAGGAAGTAATCTTCTCAGGATCCTTGTCAGGCGCATTGTCAATGTGCGTCTTGACCGGAGCCTTAGCGTCAAAGACCGTCACAAAGAGCCGCCCTGTGAAGTCTCCCTGTACGACTCCCTGGCTGTTCGCTACATAGCCACGCACCTGAACACTATCCATCGCATGGAGCGCGACCGCCTCCCCCTTCGAGAGCTCGTCGAGCGATACACCCGCTAGCTCCGTGATGACCGTTTCGTAGGCAGGCATACGAAGGCGCAGAGCCGGGTCACCGAGGAGGAAGAAGTTCAACTTATTCGTCGTATCGGAGCTTATCAGCTCGTTTTTCGCATCACGCATCACGATCCCCATAGGACGCAGGAAGCCATCCTCTTGAGGTGTGAAGAGACTCTCATGTAGCGCTCTATTCATACGCTCATTAGCCAAGTTCATCACTACACGCGTAGTCGTGTAGAGTGCGATAGCCCCACTAGTTGGATTGAGCATAGCCGACTCTCCAGCCGAGGTCTGCGGGTGGTCGTAGTTGGTAAAGTCACAAGTCGCCGTAATCCACACTGGCAAGTGCGGATAGTCAAAGCGCACAATATCCGCCTGCGTCAATATCTGCTCATCGCTCCACGCTGCGGGCCCCCCGTGTCCCGTATAGTCTAGGAGGAGTAGCCCCTTCTGAAGCTCGTCCATCAGTTTGCGATGCGCCTCTGGCACTGAGGTACGTCCGCCTACATTCTTGTGCGCATAGGCATCCATATAGACTTTAGAGATCATCAGCTCAGGCTGTAGTCGCTCCATAAGCTGAGCGATACCGTCGGCCTCCGAGAGATGCGAGTATCCATCCATATTGTCCGCTACATAGCAAGCACGCGTACGCCACACGCCTGGCACCTGCTCGCTATCGTAGCGGATGATTTTATCCACTACCGCCTCAGCCTCCGCCAGCGTCCGTACTGGCAGACGACCGATTCCCACCGAGAGCGTCTGCGCTCCGATACCGACACCACGCTGCCCCTCCGATAGGAGACCAAAGTAGTCATCCGTCGAGTAGCTGTAGATATTGGTCGAGTTCTCTCCTTGATAAGTCAGCAAGAACTCCGTCAGCTGAAAGTCCCGAGCTCTCCAGTCTTGCGACACCTTACGATTGTCATAAGCACCATCGCCCATTAGGAGCAGCAGCGGGTGATAGCTCCCCGCACCATGCTCCGCCTTGTAGCGCTGCTTATAGTCCCACAGCATCAAGCGATAAGCCGTTGCATCGGGCGTACCGCCATTATATTCATCAAAAAGCTCCTGCTGCGTCACCACCTGCACCCGTAGCCCCGAGTGCTCTCTGTGGTAAGTGGCCAAGCGCTCCGCTGCGGGGCGCAAAGCTTCCGTCGTAATCATCAGATAGTCAGGCACCGTGTCTAGACGCACCCCACCGTGAGAAAGTGCCACCACCTGCTCCACTGGGTAAGCATCTGTCAGGGCAAAGAGCGTGTACTCCACAGGACACCCCGCCCCATCAGTCACCGCTCCCGTAAAGGTCAAGGCACCTCCCTGCTCTGCTACGGGCAAGCTCGTCACCAGCCCCTCGGCCGTACATCCCCACAGCTGTAGCGCACTAGCAGAGCCTGTCATCCCGATACGATGCTCTGCGACAGCGCCTGATTTGGCGGAGAAGTTACGAAAGGCCAACTGCCCCTTGCCCCCATACTGCAAAGCGACTGGTGCCACCAGTGTCACATAATCTAGATAAGTAGGTCGTCCCGCTGGCGACACTTGCAGCTGCACCTCCACGCTCTGAGCCTCAGAGGTAAGGTGGGTAGCAAAGCGCTTAGCGTGATAGATCCCCGCCAGATAGGTACTCGTGGAGCTATCCTCGCTTCGCTTGATAATATCTTTGTACGTCTCACCGCCTAGTTGCGCTGTCAGCTCCAGCGTCTCTTTTTTAGCTGGCAACCCCACATAAGCCACGCCTAGTTGTCCCTCGGCTGCTGGCACCAGTGGCGTCGGTAACGAGAGCGACACCGAGAGCGGATGCCCCCCGATAGGCTCGCCAAAAAGTTTACGCCCCGAGGCACGTAGCGAGTGGCGATCCTCCTCATGCACTTCATGCGCCAAGAAGCTCGTCCGCACAGCCGTCTCCGTAGCCTGCTGCGCACCCTGAGACTCGATGCGATGCGCTGGTAGATCCGCACGATCAGTCGCTAGGTAGTACCCCTTATTGCTGTAGATGTTTTGCTGATGGCGGAAGGTCTGCTGCGACAGTTCAGGGATCCACTCAGTCATCCCCATAGCGTAAAAGTAAACCGCCTCATCAGCCACATAGATAGGTACAGGCATGAGCTGCAAACTATTATCCTCTAGCACCTCGCTGAGCATCGCTCCGCCACGCCCGAAGAGACGTACCTCGGCAGGGTTCGCAATGCCCGCCTCGCGCAGCGCCGCAAAGGTCACCTTATGCACGCCCGTACGCGTCACAGAGAGGCGCGCCCAGTGTCCCTCACGGAGCGGTGCATAGTCTGCGGACTGCGCCTCCAGCCCCAGCAGAGCCGTAAGCAGCGTGACCAACAGCAGGCAGATGGGTCTGTATATATATAGGAGTCTATGTCTCATAAGTATTCTAATAACGTGGATCTAGCTACTTATAGTATATCCATAGCCATGATCGATAGTGCAAATATACCACAATCTTCCCTTTGGTCTCGACACCGCTGCAAAGAGAGATTACATTGTACTATGCAACCTCGGCACCGCGACGATGGATTTGGCATTTCCTACGTAGCTATTTTTGATTCTCCACGTGGAAAATAAAAAATCTCCACGTGGCGGTCATGATATAGCGCCGTAGGACCATCATACGCCACCTCCAGAACTTTTCCAGCACCCTAAGGATTCCTTCCGAGCTATAAATCCTACAACAAAGACTTTGCTTTTTCGTAAGTTTTGCAACTCAGTAGTAGTTTATTTGTCGTACTTTTGTCTCAGAAAGAGAAGTGACTCTCTTCACTTTTATCTAGACTTACTATGAAACAAACTACCGAATATCTCCCTATCGTTGGCATGCACTGCGCGGCTTGTGCAGCTGCCGTAACGAACAAACTGCAAGGTGTCACGGGCGTCCTAGAAGCTACGGCGCAGATCGACACCCACTCCTTATATATAGTGTACGATGCCGAGGAGATCACGCGCGAGCAGATCGCTGAGCAGGTCGCTTCGCTTGGCTTCTCGCTGATCCTCACGACAGACGAAACGGAGGCGATGAGCCAAGCTCTAGAGCAGGAGCGTCGCTCGGCGCGTCTGCTCGCGTGGCGTACAGCCATCGGAGCAGCTCTGACCATCGGTATGATGATCTGGATGTACCTGCTCGGAGGTGTGGGCGAGCGTTGGGTCGCTCCGCTGGTGGCACTCGTGGCGTACCTCTATGTGGCGGGGCCTTTTCACTGGAGAGCCGTGAAGCAATTGAGGCGAGGCGTCATGGGTATGGACACATTGGTCTCCCTCAGCACCACCTGCTCCGTCATCGGCTTGCTCCTCGCCTACGGTGCCGGGGGGCATCAGCTGCACCTCTACCTAGATGCACTGGTTATGATCCCCGCTTTCGTACTGATTGGTAAATGGCTCGAGCAGCGGGCTACTGCTTCGACCGCTAGTGCCTTGCGGGCGCTCCTTGACTTGACCCCTCGTGAGGCTTCGCTCGTTGTCGGTGAGGAGACACGCCGTGTACCATTGCAATTGGTTCAGCCTGGGATGACCGTGCGGGTGCGCCCTGGCGAGGCCATCCCTGTGGATGGGGTGATTACTTCGCAAAGTGTGACTCATATCAACGAACAGACCATCACGGGTGAGGCAGAGGCCGTGGAGCGTGGCGAGGGTGACAAGGTTTTCGCAGGTACTATCTGCCTCTCCACCGCCATAGAGGTACGTGCCGAAAGCGTCGGCGCTGATACCGCTCTAGGACATATCGTTTCGACCGTGCGCAAGACTTTGGCGGACAAGCCACCACTACGTCTCTTGGCGGATCGGATTGCGCAGTACTTCGTTCCCGCTATACTCTTCCTCGGGGCGCTCACCTTTGCCCTATGGTACTGGGTCGTAGAGCCTGGGGCGCTGGACTTAGCAGCACGCTACGCTATCTCCGTCCTCGTGATCGCCTGCCCCTGTGCTTTGGGCTTAGCCACACCAACGGCTCTGACCGTAGCGGTGGGCGAGTCGGCACGAAGGAACATACTCTTTGCAGAAGCCACGGCACTGGAGACGCTGCCTCGTGTCGATGCTTTTCTCATGGACAAGACCGGTACGCTTACTCTGGGAAGTCCCTCGGTCACGGAGCTGCAATGGTTTATCCCCGAGGAGGAGCGTGCCGCAATGCTCTCGCTCATCGTCTCTGCCGAGCAGCATAGTCTACATCCACTGGCGCAAGCAATCGTCGCGTATGGCGAAGCGCAGGGAGCGACGACCAGTGAACTGACCGTCACCGAGCAGCCAGGACAGGGCTTGCTTGTCACGACATCTGAGGGAGAGCTACGCATCGGACGTGCCTCTTGGATTGCCGAGGGTGGCGCTACGTCGATACCGCCTTGCGACCTCACAGGCTCGCTCGTCTATGTGGCTCTGGGATCCCGTCTTATCGCTATCATAGCCCTCTCGGACACGCTCACACCGCACGCTGCCGAGACTATCGCACAGCTCAAGGCGCAAGGCAAAAAGCTTCTCATGCTCACGGGCGATCGCAAGCCCGAGGCACAGCGCATCGCTCAGCAAATAGGGTTCGATACGCTACATGCCGAGCTCATGCCTCAAGACAAAGAGACAATACTCACCTCCCTACAAGATCAGGGCTTGGTCGTAGCCATGGTGGGGGATGGCGTCAACGATGGTCAGGCGCTAGCACGTGCCGACGTGAGCATAGCACTCGCGGGAGGCAGCGACCTAGCCACCTCGATGGCGCAGCTGGTCATCTCCAAGCCCGACTTGTCGCTCCTCGTCGAGGCGACTGAGATAGCAAGACAGACAGTACGCACGATCCGCTTCAACTTCCTCTGGGCGCTCCTCTACAACGTGATCGCCATACCGATCGCTGCGGGGCTCTTCACACGGTGGGGCTTGACGATAACGCCCGCTATCGCCGCCGCTGCTATGGCACTCAGCTCCATCTGCGTCGTGGTCAATAGTCTCCTCCTGCAGCGTCGCATCGCTCACCACCGCTCTAAGTGAGGGGCGGGGACTCCTTCGTGTAGCTCGACGGGGGCATGCTCGACGTTGATCTCGTCGTAGAGACCCGCATCGAGGAAGCGCTGCTGGACCTGTGCGCCTCCCTCAACGAGGAGCGACTCGATGCCCTGACTATGCAGGAGCGTGAGGAGGTCGCGCACTTCGCCAGTCGTAGCGAGACAGGAGACGTGTGGCGGGTATTGCCCATCTGTTACTTGCTCTAGGAGAGCCGGCGGGAGCAAGAGGATCGTTGGTGCGGAGGCGTCTTGTAGCATACGCAGCTCCGGACGAGGCAGACGGCTATGACACCAGAGGAGACGAATCGGCTGACCCGATCGATTGGTCAGCAGCGGGTCGTCCAGCTCGGCCGTGTGATGACCCACTAAGATGGCATCGTGGAGCGCACGCAGACGATGCACCGCCCGCTGGCGGAGTGGCGAACTAAAGGTATAAGGCGCCTCACTCGCATCGTGACGCAGACGATCGATGTAGTGGTCGGCACTCTCGGCCCACTTGAGCGTGACGTAGGGTCGCCCTAAGGTCTGCGCCACGAGGAAGTGGCGGTTGAGCGCTATCGCTTCTTGCTCCAAGCAACCGATCGAGACTTCGATGCCTGCTTCGCGAAGTCGTGCCACACCTCGTCCATCTACTTTGGCAAAGGGATCTAGCATAGCGATGACCACTCGTGCGGGTCGCAGCTTCGCAAGGAGTTCTGCACAGGGCGGTGTCTTACCGTAGTGAGCGCAAGGCTCCAAGCTTACGTACCAGGTCGCCTTGCCGATAACGCTACGCATCTCCTCGGGGACGCTACGCCAAGCCATCACTTCGGCATGGGGCGCACCGGCGTAATGGTGGTAACCTTCGCCAATAATCTTATCTTTGTAGACAATTACCGAGCCTACTATCGGATTGGGACTGGTGCGTCCCTGCGCTAAGGCTGCAAGTTGCAAGCAGCGCTGCATATAGATCTGGTCTGATGGGGAGGTTGAGGGTGCTGTATGTTTCATCTAAGTCAAGGTCGCTACAATGAGTGAGGCTATGATAGTTGCTGGTATGACGCTGAGTGAGGCGGCTCTTGCGATAGCGGAGGCGCTGCCTGCTTACTATGCCGAGGCGCGGGAGCGTCGGGCTATGAGCGAGATGCTCCTACAGCATATCACACAGCTCAGTCAGACGAACTATCTGCTTGACCGCAAAGTTAGACAATTGTCCGACACTGAAGCCGTTTGGCTACGGCAGGCGCTCGAGCGACTGGCGCACGATGAGCCGATACAGTATATCTTAGGGGTGGCGCCCTTTGGATCTTTTGACCTGACAGTCGGTAGGGGAGTGCTCATACCACGCCCCGAGACGGCCGAGCTGTGCGAACTGATCCTCACTCGTCACGCCGCCACGGAGGCTCCGTTGCGGCTCCTCGACGTGGGGTGTGGCTCCGCCTGCATACCTATTTATATAGGTAGTCACCGCCCCGACTGGCAGCTCTATGCGATGGATCAGTCGGAGCAAGCGCTATACTATGCCGCGCAAAACGTTCGTCAGACGGGTGTCGCTGTCCAGCTCTTGCGAGGTGACCTCTTCGATTGGAGCTTAGGAAAAAGCCTCCCCGCCACGCTCCCCCCGATAGATCTTCTGGTGAGCAATCCGCCGTACATTCCCGAATGCGACAAGGCGACGATGCGCCCCAACGTACTCGAGGGAGAGCCTCAGGAGGCGCTCTTCGTACCAGATGCCGATCCGCTCCGCTACTACCGTGCTCTTGCAGCGCTCGTGCCTCAGATCCGCTCGCCTCACGCACCACTCACACTCTACTGCGAGACGCATCACAAGCTGGCACACGAGATAGCAACACTTTGCGAGCGGGCAGGAGCCATTTCGTCAGAGGTGCTCACAGACTTGACCGGTCGAGAGCGCTTTGTACAAGCCACTTTTCAGTAAAAACGAACCACTATGGACACCGAGATACTCAACAAAGCTAAGTACTACTGCGCACGCGCCGAGCGGTCGCCACGCAATCTGCGCCTTTTCCTCATGCGTCGGGAGGTGCCCTCGGACGAGATCGATGAGTACCTCACACTCCTTGAGGAGGGTCGCTACTACGACCCACAACGCTATGCCGAGAGCTACGCCCGCACACGCTATCGCGACATGAGTCAGGGTCCTCGCAAGATACGTCAAGCGCTGCGTATGCAGGAGGTGCCGATGGAGATCATCGATGCGGTACTGCCAGAGATCATCGAAGAGGAGGAGCCCAACTACTCCCTCGCTGAGCTACTCGAGAGCAAGCTGCGTCGCACCTCTGCACGGACGCCTCGCGCCCTCTTTGACAAGATGATGCGCTACGGCGTGGGGCGTGGGTACCAACCGAGCGAAGTGTACGAAGCGCTGCAGGAGGTGCTCCAAGCGATGCGGGAGGAGGAAGAAGAGTCAGAGTCAGAGGAGGTGTAAAGCGTAAAAGCTCCCATACTCTTATGATCCGCAAACCAATGAAACGACCCACCGCAGGACGCATTGCTCCGCCACCGCCACAGGGCTGGCGGGCAACGGCTTGCGAATCGCTTCTACAGCTTCTCTACCCTCGTTGGTGTCCCGTCTGTCACACGCTTCTCCCGCCGAATGCTCCACCGCTTTGCCTCACCTGCCAAGGTTCGCTGGGTCGCTATCACGAGCGTACGATCGGTGCGCTCGACCGCTTGCGTGGTGCACACCCGATGCCTCGCCGGATCCTGGCTCCCTATCTCTATGCTCGTGACGATGCAATGGCACTGATCGTTCACGATATAAAGTATCACGGCAATAAGCCGCTCGCTAGATACATGGGTCGTCTTATGGGCACGCTTCTACCGCTAGAGCCGGAGCAGATAGACTACATCATCCCTGTACCGCTAACGCCTGACCGAGCACTGGAGCGAGGCTACAATCAGGCGATCCTGCTGGCTGAGGGTATCTCCTCGGTCACAGGCATCCCTTATCTGCCTCGTGCTTTGGCGCGTATACGCTTTCAAGGTAGTCAGACGCACCGAGACCGCACGCATCGCCTAGAGGCTATGCTCGGGAGCTTCACTCTAGGTAGTGAAGTGATCCCCCCAGATAGCCATATCTTACTCCTAGACGACGTCCTCACGACCGGAGCTACTCTCACAGCTGCGCTCAATGCCCTAGCGAACACTCCTTTAGCTCAAGTCTCTGTCGGCGTCTTGGCAGTCGGCACGGCAACGGTTTAGTTGGCCTTTGGCTAGAACAATCAGAACGATCGGAGCTATCAGAGTGATCGGCCCCTTAATCGCTAGCTTCTAATCGCTAACTTCTAAGCTCTAACCTCTTTTTCGTATCTTTGTAAGCATAATACTTAGGACAAGAAATCATTATGGCATCACAAGAAGACCTCTTTAAGAAGATTGTATCCCACTGTAAGGAGTACGGATTTGTCTTCCCCTCATCTGATATTTACGACGGACTGAGCGCCGTCTATGACTACGGTCAGAACGGTGTAGAGCTCAAGAACAACATCAAGCGCTACTGGTGGGAGGCGATGACACGCCTGCACCCTAACGTGGTCGGCATCGATTCGTCTATCTTTATGCACCCAGACATCTGGCGGGCATCGGGACATATAGATGCTTTCAACGATCCTCTGATCGACAATAAAGACTCCAAGAAGCGCTATCGTGCGGACGTCCTCATCGAGGATCAGATCGCTAAGATCGAGGGTAAGGCGCAGAAGGAGATTGATAAGGCACGCAAGCGCTTTGGGGACTCCTTTGACGAGTCTCTCTACCGCACGACCAATCCTCGTGTCAAGGGTTACCTCGATCAGGCTGAGGCTCTGCGACAGCGTATGGCTAAGGCGCTCAACGATAACAACCTCGAGGAGCTGCGCCAGATCATCATCGACGAGAAGATCGTCTGCCCCATCAGTGGTACGACGAACTGGACGGAGGTGCGTCAGTTTAACCTGATGTTTGCTACCGAGGTCGGTTCGACGGCTGAGGGTGCCTCGACGATCTACCTACGCCCCGAGACGGCGCAAGGGATCTTTGTCAACTACCTTAACGTGCAGAAGACCGGACGCATGAAGCTCCCCTTCGGTATCGCGCAGATCGGTAAGGCCTTCCGCAATGAGATCGTGGCGCGTCAGTTTATCTTCCGTATGCGTGAGTTTGAGCAGATGGAGATGCAGTACTTCGTACAGCCTGGCACTGAGCTAGAGTGGTTTGAGTACTGGAAGAAGCTGCGCCTGCACTGGCACTACGCTCTAGGCTTCCCACAGAGCGACTACCGCTACCACGATCACGACAAGCTAGCGCACTATGCCAATGCTGCGACCGATATTGAGTACCTCATGCCCTTTGGCTACAAAGAGGTCGAGGGGATTCATAGTCGTACAGACTTTGACCTATCACGCCACGAGGAGTTCTCAGGCAAGAAGCTCCGCTACTACGATCCCGACACGAAGGAGTCTTACGTCCCATATGTCGTGGAGACCAGTATCGGGGTGGATCGTATGTTCCTCTCCGTACTCTGTGGCTCCTACAAGGAGGAGCAGACAGAAAATGGAGAGACTCGTGTGGTCCTCTCACTACCGCCTGCACTAGCACCAGTCAAGCTGGCTGTCCTGCCGCTCGTGCGCAAGGACGGGCTGGATGAGAAGGCTCATGAGGTGGTACGTCTCCTGCATCTCGACTTCACCTGCCAGTATGACGAGAAGGACAGCATTGGCAAGCGCTATCGCCGTCAGGATGCTATCGGTACGCCTTACTGTATCACCGTAGACCACCAGACGCTCGAAGACAATACGGTCACCCTACGTGATCGCGACACGATGCAGCAGGAGCGTATCGCTATCTCTGCGCTACACGACCTCATCGCCGAGCGCACCAGTATCAATACCTTACTTAAGAAGATCGAAGATGAAATATAATCTATCCCTGAGAGCCAGCCTTCTAGCGCTACTCTCACTCCTCCTACTCACAGCTTGCGAAGACCCTATTGATGCCTCCACCCAGTGGCGGATCAATAATGAAAGTTCCTTCAATGAGTACGCCTCTAATGAGGAGTATACCAAAGCCTCCATCGAAGGTTCCTCAGCCTACGTCTATATGAAGTGGCTAGCCCATGGCGAAGGCAAGGAGTACCCCATCGAGACCTCTCGCATCAAGTGCCACTACGAGATGCGCCTGCTCGTAGGGGACAAGGTGGTCGACGGTAACTACGGGTCGGAGCGTTCGGCCGAGTTTGCGATCAATCGTGGTCCTAAGAATCAGCTCGTCGAGGGAGCCCGCATAGGTCTCCAGCAGATGGTCGTAGGTGATGAGGCGGAGATCATCATCCCCTGGTACCTAGGCTATGGCGAGAGACGCTCTGGCGAGATCAACCCTTACTCGGCACTGAAGTTTCGTGTCAAGCTCGAGGAGATCATCCCCGAGAGCCAGCGCTCGGCGGTTGCTGAGGACTAAACTTGTCCTACTATAAACCTTAGATCTATACACTATGAAGATACTACTGACTAACGATGATGGCGTCCATGCGCAGGGGATCCGTGAGCTGGCGGAGACGCTTGCCCAGATAGCGACGGTGACGGTCGTTGCCCCCACGGAGCCCCGCTCGGGAGCCTCTTCGCAGATTACCTCCCGCACACCGCTACGGCTCACCTTTATGGAGGAGAGTGCGCAGCTTCCCTATCAGATATACAGTTGCTCGGGTACGCCCGTAGATTGTGTCAAGCTAGCGCTCAACACGCTCTTTGCCTCTGAGCTGCCAGACCTCGTGGTCTCTGGAATCAATCATGGGCGCAACGACGGCATCTGCGCTATCTACTCAGGCACCGTGGGAGCTGCCATAGAGGCCGCCATAGCTCGTATACCCGCAGTCGCTTTCTCGCTCGCTGACCACAGCGACAAGTGCGACTTTAGCGAGGTATGCGCCTTTGCTAAGCATTTCATTCCGCAGGTGGTCGAGCATGGGCTACCGCATACGACGATGCTCAATGTCAACTTCCCGAAGGCTCCCTCCAAGGGTGTCAAGTGGGCACCACAAGGTACAGGACGCTTCGTCAATGAGTATATGCGTGCCGAGACACCGCACGGCACTCCTGTCTACTGGATGCAGGGCGATCAGGTCGATCCCGATCAGCGTACGGGGACGGATCACTACTGGCTCATCGAGGGCTATGCTACGATCTCACCCCTGCAGATCGATATGACAGATCACCCCTTCCTAGAGCAGGTCGCCCAGCAGTGGCCGCTACATCTCTAGAGCAATACAGAGACAAGCTATGAAATACCTCCTCATAGCTGGCGAAGCCTCTGGCGACGAGCATGGTGCACGGCTCATCGCCTCGCTCAAAGCGGTCGATGCGAAGGCCGCTTTTTCCTTTATTGGAGGGAACAAGATGGCGCAGCAGGCGGGTGTAGCCCCACTATACCACTACCGTGAGATAGCGGTCATGGGCTTCACGAGTGTGCTGCGCAGTATGCGCAAGATACGACTAGCTGCACGCCTACTACAAGAGGAGATGCGCTCGAATCCGCCTGATGTCGTCATCCCAATCGACTACGGAGGCTTTAACCTGCGCTACACGCTCCCGATGGCGCATCGTCACGGCGTGCCAGTGGTTTACTATATACCGCCTAAGGTGTGGGCCTCTCGTCGTAGGCGCATCAAGCGTCTCCAGAGCTACGCCGATCTCTGCTTGACGATCCTCCCCTTTGAGGCGGACTACCTCTCGCAGCGTGGCGTCACGGCCCGCTACGTGGGCAATCCGAGCATACAGAGCGTGGGCAAGCTGCTGGATAGTAATGCTAAGCTATGCGACACGGCACGACCCTATATAGCGCTCCTCCCAGGGAGCCGCGAAGCGGAGATAGCCCGTAACCTGCCGATCATGTGCCGAGCGATCGACCTCCTCCCCGCCCCGTGGCGAGCAGTCATCGCAGGAGCGCCAAGCATCGACCGAGCGCACTACACACCCTATCTCAGCGAACGCATAGAGCTTGTCTCCGACGAGACGCTCCCGCTCTTGGCTGGAGCGTCGGCTGCGTTGGTCACCTCGGGGACAGCCACGCTTGAGACAGCGCTCATAGGTACCCCGCAGGTGGTCGCCTACCGCCTCCCCATAGGGTGCTTGGCTCGTTGGGCATTCGACCATCTTCTGCCGATCCGATACTTTTCATTGGTCAACTTGATTGCCGAGTCTCCCGTCGTCGAGGAGCTGCTGGGCGATGCCGTGACAGCGCAGCGACTCGTTCAAGCGCTGAGCCCGCTGCTCGATCGTGAGAACTCAGCCTATCAGACGCAGCAAGCGCAATATCGTATGGTGCGTCAGCGTCTAGAGCCTTCACGCATAGCTTCGCAGGTAGCAGCCGAGAGAATCTACCACGAGTTGTCTACGCAGTGGGAGTCGGAAGAGTAGGGTGTGTCGTCTCGCCTACTCGAAGCAGAAGGTGAGCATGATCATACGTCCTGTGCCACGGCGTAGCGCATTGGTATAGCGCATGCTAGCCCCCTCGTCCAGGTCGGGTCGGTTGTGACGGATCAGGTCAGTAAAGCCAAAATCAAAGCGTAGCTCAGGCGAGAGCTTGAAGTAGCGCAGGTAAATGTCGCACCCTACGCCAAAGGTCCAGCCCGCTGAGAGCGGTGCGAACTGCAAGGGGGCACCCTTTTTCTGACCCATATTGAGCAAGCCGTAGACACCCCCCACGAGGTAGGGGCGGGTGTCGTTGAAGCGCACAGAGCTGTACTTGACCAGTAGTGGCAGCTCGATCTGACTGGTGCGCATCGGCATCGATTCAAAAGCCTCGTCGCCCGTCTCCTTCCAAGTCCTAAAGAGCAGTCGCTGCTCCCCAAAGTGTAGTGTCGGCAGGACCCGTATGCTCCAGTCTATATGCGGATTGTAGTTTGCTATGACCCCCACGCTAAAGCCCGGGCTATAGCTAGGCACTGCCGCATAGAGCGTCTGCGCCTCCCCCTCCGTCGGGCCAAGGTTGTCGATGATCAGATCCTCCACATGCACCCCCACATGAAATCCCCAATTAAATCGTCTATGATCCGCATAGGGTCGCGTCATCGGTCTCGCCGTCTGTGCAGAGAGCGTGGTAGCCATCGGCACCATCAGCAGCAGGAGCAGCAGCCCCACCAGCCCATAGCGACGACCCAGTGAATAGGTATGATATGTACTTACGTCTTGCTTCACAAAAGAGTAATTGACTACGTGGTTTAAACGTCTATCCGGCAAAGATATTGTACATTTGCCTAATTTAAGCACCCAAACATAGTAAAGCTCATGCAGGTATACAATCTATCCGAGAGACCTTCACTCCTGACCCACTTCATCTCTGAGATACGAGACCGAGAGATCCAGAGAGATCCCCTACGCTTTAGAGCAAACATCGAGCGCATCGGTCATATTATGGCTTACGAACTGAGCAAGCAGCTCCACTACCAGACCCGTCCCGTGGAGACGCCTCTCGGTACTGCACCCACGGCCGTACTAGACGAGCAGCTCGTCGTGGCAACGATCCTCCGTGCTGGACTGCCCCTTCATCACGGCTTCCTAGACTTCTTCGATCGTGCCGAAAATGCTTTCATCTCCGCCTATCGCAAGGTCAAGGATGACGAAGACTTTGACATACATGTCGAGTATGTTGCTGCGCCAGACTTGACCGATAAAGAGCTACTCCTCGTTGACCCGATGCTCGCCACCGGAGGCTCCATGCATCTCTCTTGGCAGGCGCTCCTCAAGAGCTGTGGCACACCGCGCCATACCCATATGGTCGCCATCGTAGCTAGCCAGCAAGCTATCGACTTCCTCCAGTCTCAGTTTGACGACAAGGCACCTGTCACACTGTGGGTGGCTGTCATCGACCCAGCGCTCAACGAGCACGCTTACATCGTCCCAGGACTGGGTGATGCGGGCGATTTAGCCTTCGGTAGTAAGCTCTAAAAGGGAGGCTCCATTGACTACACTACGCGACATAGAGCTATTGGCTCCAGCCTCCTCGCTAGAGGGCGGTCTGGTGGCACTCTCGGCGGGTGCCGATGCGGTCTATGTAGGCGCCCCTCAGTATGGTGCTAGGAGTGCTGTCGGGGTCTCGCTCGAGGATATACGGCAGCTCTGCGATGCAGCTCACAGCTATGCCGCACGAGTCTATGTAGCACTCAATACGATCCTCACCGATCGCCAGCTAGCGCATGCTGTAGAGATGGCGCATCAGCTCTACGAGGCAGGCGCCGATGCACTCATCATACAGGATCTCGGACTGCTCACCCAGGAGCTACCGCCTATCCCGCTACACGCCAGCACGCAGTGCCACAATCACTCGCTAGAGCAGCTGCAGATGCTCTCCGATCTAGGCTTCGAGCAGGCTGTCTTGCCGCGCGAGTGGAGCTGTCAGGATATTGCGGCGGTACGCGACAAGACCCCGCTACGACTGGAGGCGTTCGTCCATGGAGCGCTCTGCGTCTCTTACAGTGGTCGCTGCTTTATCTCCGAGGCGCTCTCACAGCGCAGTGCCAATAGAGGGCAATGCGCTCAGTACTGCCGCATGACTTATGATCTCGTTGATGCTCAGGGACAAAAGCTGCGCCAAGGTGAGCATCTCCTCTCTCTGAAAGATCTCAACCGCTCCGAAATCATCGAGGAGATGATTGATGCGGGTGTCAGCTCCTTCAAGGTGGAGGGGCGGCTCAAGGCGATCCCTTACGTGCGCAACGTCATCGCCCACTACCGCCAGCTGCTAGACGAGATATTGACCCGTCGTAGTGATGAGTTGCGACGGCCCTCATGGGGAGCGGTGGAGTACACCTTCACGCCACAGCCGGAGGCAACCTTTGCCCGTCCCTTTACGACCTACAATACGCCCCTAGGTTCGCCTATACCTACCGACAGCATCACACCCTATAGCAGCAAAAGCCTCGGTCAGCCGATCGGCACGGTGACCCAGAGTCGAGGCAAAGAACTAGAGATAGCACTCCTGAGTGAAGACATCACGCTCGCTAATGGCGATGGGGTAGTCGCTTACGCTATCGATAAGAAGCTCATCGGAGCGCAGATCAACCAAGTGACGCCCGCTAGGCGAGCGGGACACTATCGTCTGCGTCTCTCCCAAGCGCTCGAGCTACCGCAGGGGACGACGCTCTGGCGCAATCTCAACCATCTCCTAGAGGCTCAGCTCCTACGCCCCGATGCCTCTACCCGCACCATACCTGTGTCGCTACATCTAGAGGCAACTCCCGACCGGCTCACACTAGAGATGCAACTCACAGAGGAGCCCGATCTGTCGGTCACACGTAGCAGATCAGTCACGCTAGAGCCTGCACAGCGGGACAATACGACTCACGTAGAGCGCACGCTCCGTAAACTCGGTGACACACCATACCGCGCTAAAGAGGTTACCATAAAGCTAGACGGACTCTTCGTCCCGCCCTCACTTGTTGCGGAGCTGCGACGAGAACTCGCAGAGGAGCTACAGCGTCAAAGCCTTGCTTTAGCACGACAGCGCAGAGATGCCATCGGTAAGCCTCTACAGCAGAAGCGCATCGACCTACTCCGCACGCCAGACCCTACGGTGCGTCAGCGATATGGTCTGCCCGACACGCTAGACTTCACCTACAATGTGGCGAATGAGTCGGCACGTCAGCTCTACCGCCAGCTAGGAGTCTCCGGAAGCATCGCTCCCGCCCTAGAGGTAGAGCGTCCCGAGGGTGCGATCCCCGTGATGTTTACCCGTCACTGCCTACTGCATCAGCTCGGCTACTGCACACGGACGGGTCGCAAGCCACCCTTTGCGTTGCCGCTCTATCTAGTTCGTGGACGAGATCGTCTGCGTGTCGCAAACGACTGTCGCCACTGCATGATGACTCTGTGGCTAGATCCCTCCCCTCAAACGAACCTCTAATCTCTAACATCTAATTTCTAACATCTAATTTCTAATCTCTAACTTCTAATTTCTAACATCTAATCTCTACACCGATATCTCCGTGGAAATTTCGAAATCTCCACGGGGATATTTTTTATTCTCCACGTAGGCGAGAAATAAAACTTCGGAGGAATCAAATAAAACTTCGGAG
>ENA-OPEA01000120-OPEA01000120.1-human-gut-metagenome-genome-assembly--contig:-NODE-120-length-47307-cov-9.175823_pt1 | contig 47307 bp, 34 predicted proteins | sample MGYA00241623_ERZ501509 | MGnify/ENA primary metagenome ERZ501509 (study PRJEB25962, sample SAMEA2042571) | human gut metagenome | biome: human gut; feature: human-associated habitat; material: faeces... | reverse complement strand
CCTACACGACAGGCGGAGTGCTCTGCGAGGCTTTGACCTTTAATAAGGAGGCGTGCAACGCTTATCTAGCGCATCACGGCTTGCGCATCGCTCGCTCCCACTGCCTCCGCAATCATACTAGAGAATTCTCGTCCGAAGAGCAAGAACTGATCCAGTCTCGTCTGCGTCTGCCACTCTTTGTCAAGCCGAACACAGGCGGCTCCAGCATCGCCACGACACTCATTGACCAGTGGGAGCAACTTTCCACAGCCGTGGCAGACGCTTACACAGCGGCACCCGATGTCCTCATCGAGGAGTGCATCGTTGGCACCGAGGTGACCTGCGGTTGCGTGATCCTTCCCGACGACTCTTTCGCCTTACCAGTCACAGAGGTGGTGGCGCACGACACCTTCTTCGACTATGACGCTAAGTACTACGGCAAGAGCGACGAGATAACCCCCGCACGCATCTCGCCAGAGCTGACACAGCGCGTACAGGAGACGTCGCTGACGATCGCCCACCTACTAGACTGCTACGGCTTCGTACGTATAGACTACATCATCGAGGCGGACGGCATCCCCACACTTCTAGAGGTCAACACGACCCCAGGCATGACGGAGGCCAGCTTCATCCCGCAGCAGGTACGTGCAGCTGGTCTTCAGCTGAGCGACCTCATCACACGTATCATCAAGAGCAAACTATCATGACCACACACACTGCCCCACAGCCGTACGAGTACGACTCTATACGTCCCTACCTCGATGAGGAGGTGCCAGCTGTCGTTGCCCAGCTAGCCAACCAACCTGAGCTACGTTATCTACTATCGTCACTACTCTCAGAGGAGGAGACGACTGCGCTTCTACAGCACTTAAAGAGCATCCAGAGTATTGACGCCTTTAAGGAACTCATCTCCTACCCCCTCGTGGTCAAGCTAGCGAAGCAGACCACCTTCTCCGTATCGCTTAGCGGCGCCAGTCGACTGGGAGGAAATCTGCCTACAACCTTTGTCACAAACCACAGGGATATCATACTCGACTCCGCATTTCTCAATCTAGTCATGCGGGAACGCAACTATCTGATGCCACGCATCGCTATTGGCGACAACCTCTTCGGCAGGCCATGGATCGAGTCTGTCGTCAAGCTCAACGACTCTTTTGTCGTGCGTCGCTCGCTACCGATCCGACAGATGCTCCTAGCAGCTCAGGCGCTCTCCGCCTTTATCGACCAGAGCATACAGCAGGATCACAAGTCGGTATGGATAGCCCAGCGTGAGGGGCGTGCCAAGGACAATAGCGACCAAACACAGCCGAGCGTCCTCAAGATGATCGCTTCCTCACAAAGCAACGATCCTCTGACCCAACTGATGCGGGTCAACATCGCCCCCACGACCATCAGCTACGAATACGACCCTTGCGACATCCTCAAGGCGTGCGAGCTCCTCTGGCGCAAGCATCACCCCAACGAGCAGTATGTCAAGGGTGGCGAGGAGGACCTGCTCAATATGAAGACAGGTCTACTCGGCTACAAGGGACGCGTACACTTTGCCATAGGCACGCGCCTCAACGAGCTGATCACTCCTGAGCTAGAAGCCGAGCTACGAGCTCTACCCAAGCAGCAGCTCTACCCGCGCCTCGCCACAATCATCGACACGGAGCTACATAGCAATTACCGCTTCTACCCGATCAACTACATCGCTTACGACCTCCTTCACCCTGACAAAGCGCACCCAAAGGAGCTCTACAGCGAGGCTGATAAGGAGAAGACGCTTCGCTACCTCGAGGAGCAGATTGCGAAAGCACCGACCGACGCTTACAGAGCCGACGAACTACGCACGCAGCTCCTCCAGATGTACGCTCAGCCGCTGCTCAATGCCCAGCACTAGCGATTGGCTAGAACTACTAGAGCCACTAGATCTCTAATATCTAACCTCTAATATCTAATCCCCAACTTCTAATCTCTTTTTCGTACCTTTGTCCCCTATAACTGAATATACACGCATATAGCATCTTAGTCCTATGAACATATCACACGAGCTTAAGGAAGATCAGGTTCTCTTGAACATCACGCTCACCAGTGACGAAATTAAAGAGCAGGTCACCGATCAGTTGAAGCATCTGCGCAAGACGGCTGAAACGCCAGGATTCCGCCCAGGCAAGACCCCAGCAGCACTCATTGAGAAGAAGTACGGTCAGGCTGTACGCTTTAGCGTTGTCAGCAAGGCTACATCCAATGAGGCAGTCAGCTACCTTAAGGAGCAGGGCATTAAGACGATCGGAGGTTTTCTCATGGAGCAAGACGACAATAGCTATACGCCCGAGCAGACCGACTACCAGCTACAGGTGTCGACGGGACTACTGCCTCAGTTCCCTGAGACGATCGATAGCAACGTGACACTCCCTTACTACACCGTCCAGGTCGACGATGCCGAGATCGATCAGATGATCAGCAACGCTCAGGAGAGTGCCGGCGAGCGCAACGAGGTTGAGGATGTACAGGAGAAAGATGTCCTCTACGTCTCTGTACAGGAGCTAGACGACAAGGGTGAGCACGCCTCTGAGGGCATCGCACTCGAGGAGAGCTTCCTCATGCCACAGTATGTGACCAATGAGGAGATTCGCGCAGAGATCCTAAAGGCTCACAAGGGTGACACACTCACCATAGACCTCCAAAAGGCGTATGATGGTAGCGAGGTCGAGATCGCCTCTTTCCTCCAGATCAAGCAGGAGGAGGTCAAGGATCACACCAACGCTTTTGAGATCAAGATCAACCGCATCCTACGCAACACGCCACATGCTATCGATGAGAAGCTCTTTAAGCTGATGCTCGGACCAACGACTGAGGTAACCAACGAGGAGGAGCTCAGAGCTGAGCTAAAGCGGATGCAGGAGTCGCGCAACGCATCGATGGCTAACGATATCTTTACCACGGTCGTCTCTAAGTATGTCGTTGAGAAGATCCAGGGTCTACCTTTCTCTGATAAGCACCTAGCACTCCTACTCAACGAAAAAACGGAGGAGGAGACTCAGGAGGAGTACGACGAGCGGATCAACCAGGTTATGCCATACGTACGCTACCAGTGCATGGTCGCTGATCTCAACAAGCAGCTAGGCGTTGAGGTCTCCGACGGGCTGGTTCGCAAGATCGTAAGAGAGGGTGTGATGAGACAAGTACAAGCTGCTGGTCTCGGTCAGCTACTCTCCAACGACGACTTCATCGAGAGCCTTGTCAACAATGCTATGGAGCAGAACAACGATCAGCTCTTTGCCGCTAAGGAGCAGGCCAAGGAGCAGGCTCTCGCAGCAAAGGTAAAGGAGCTGGTCACGCTTGACGAGCAGGAGCCTCTCTCCGTCGAAGAGCTTTACAAGATTCACACCAAGCTACAGAGGGAGATCAACACGCTACTCAAGTTCTACGACGAGGAGTCAGCGCCAGAGGAGGAGTAGCCTAGCACCTTTCCCCCCCAAAAAAAAACATACCGATAGCGGGATCATCTCACGAAGGTGGGGTGGTCCCGCTCTCTGTTTGTTCCAACGGCTGCGCTCAGAGAGGTGCAGCGCCACAAAACGATCAACACCTGCCCAGTTCCAAACGGCACCACCCGTCAAACTTGGGTTGAAATAGCGTCTTCATCGGGGATCATTTGCGCCGAATAGTGTATCTTTGTGGGGAGGATCCACGATCGCATCGTTGCGCCCGAGAGAGCGACCTGTAGCTCGCTCGTGCCTCTTTATATCTCACGCACAGTCTCATGAATCACACTCCCGACACTCCCCATAGTCCCTCGGCAGGGACACGTATGTACGTGCCGCTGCACGTTCACTCGCACTACTCTATACTAGATGGTATGGCACCCGTCGAGAAGCTCGTCGACAAGGCGGTCGCCTGCGGTATGCCGGGCATTGCGCTCACCGATCACGGTGCTATGTATGGCATCAAGAACTTCACCAACTATGCCAATGATAAGATCAACGGCGACAAGCTCGCACAGATCAAGTCGCTCCGCAAGCAGATCAAAGAGCTAGAAGCCGATGCGTCCAACGCTGATGAGATCGCTCGCATCGAGGGGGAGATCAAGACGATCGAGCAGAGTCTCTTTAAGGCGATCGTGGGCTGCGAGGTGTACGTGGCGCGCCGATCACTCGAGCTGAAGGACAAAGATGCCAAAGATCCCGACAACCCCACCCGCAGCATAGACCGCAGCGGCTACCACCTGATCCTCCTAGCCAAGAACCTCCAGGGCTACCGTAACCTCATCAAGATGGTCTCCATAGCGTGGGAGCATGGCGAGTACTATAAGCCACGTATCGACAAGAAACTGCTGTCAGAGCATCACGAGGGGATCATAGCCTCCAGTGCTTGCCTCGGCGGTGAGATCGCACAGCATATCCTGCACGGTCGTCTCGACGAGGCGCGTAAGACGGCACTATGGTACAAGGAGACCTTTGGCGAGGACTACTATCTAGAGATCATGCTCCACCCGAATAGCGATCCGCTGGGGGGGCAAGAGACCTACCACAAGCAGCTGCAGGTGGCTCAGGAGGTGATCAAGATGGGACAGGAGCTGGGCATCAAGGTCATTGCGACGAATGACACCCACTTCCTTAACGAGGAAGATGCCGAGGCGCACGATCACCTGATCTGTATGACGACCAATTCGCCTATCTCCGACCCCAATCGTATGCGCTACACCAAGCAGGAGTGGCTCAAGTCGCCCGAAGAGATGACAGCACTCTTTGCCGACTATCCAGACGTGCTGGAAAACACGCTAGAGATCTGTAACAAGGTGGAGTACTACAGCATCGAACACGCTCCGCTGATGCCCCACTTCGAGCTTCCCGAGGGCTTTGCTAGCGAAGACGACTATCTGCGCCACCTCACCTACGAGGGTGCCAAGAAGCGCTACGGCGACCCCGTTCCTCCAGAGGTGCAGGAGCGCATCGATATGGAGCTGGGCGTGATACAGAACATGGGCTTCCCAGGCTACTTCCTCGTCGTGCAGGACTTCATCGCAGCAGCCCGACAGCTGGGAGTGCGTGTCGGCCCAGGTCGTGGTTCCGCTGCCGGCTCTGCGGTCGCTTACTGTCTATCTATCACGCAGATTGAGCCGATTAAGTACGGCTTGCTCTTCGAGCGCTTTCTCAATCCCGATCGTATCTCCATGCCCGATATCGACATTGACTTTGACGATAAGAACCGCTGGCGTGTCCTCGAGTGGGTGACCAATAAGTATGGCCGCGATCATGTCTCCAACATCATCACGCTCACCACGATGGCTACCAAAGGTGCGATCAAAGGGGTGGCACGTGTCGAGGAGCTACCTCTAGACCAAGCCAATAGGCTCTGCAAACTCATTCCCGACAGAGCACCCGAGGGGGTCAAGCACCTCACCCTAGACTGGATGGTGCAAAACAACCAAGAGTTTCGCGAAGCATCCGTTAGTCAAAACGAGCAGCTAGCCAATACGATCCGCTATGCCCGCCAGTTAGAGGGCACGGCCAGCACTACGGGCGTACACGCCTGCGGTGTCATCATCAGCGGGTCGCCCGTCAGCGATGTCGTCCCGCTCTCGACAGCCATCGATCCAGACACCAACGAGCGCAAGCTGGTCGCGCAATATGAGGGTAAGGTGATCGAGCCCACGGGACTGATCAAGATGGACTTCCTCGGTCTGCAGACCCTCAGTATCATCAACGATGCCCTGCAAAACATCAAGATGAGCTACGGCATCGACCTAGACATCGACACGATCCCTGTCGATGATCCCAAGACCTTCGAGCTCTACTCGCGCGGTGACACCGTCGGCACCTTCCAGTTTGAGAGCCCGGGCATGCGCAAGTACTTGCAGCAGCTAGAGCCCACCGAGTTTAAGGATCTAGTAGCTATGAACGCGCTCTACCGCCCAGGGCCTATGGACAATATCCCCACCTTTATCGAGCGCAAGCTCGGTCGTCAAGAGATCACCTACGATCTGCCCGAGATGGAGCCTTACCTCAAGGACACCTACGGCATCACCGTCTATCAGGAGCAGGTGATGATCCTCTCTCGTGTGCTAGGCGACTTCACACGAGGCGACAGCGATAGCCTGCGTAAGGCTATGGGTAAGAAAAAGGAAAAGGAGATGGCTAAGTACCGCATCAAGTTTGTCGAGAACGGTGTCGCCAAGGGACACCCTCGTGACACGCTCGAGCGCATCTACGACGGGTGGCAGAAGTTTGCCAGCTACGCCTTCAACAAGAGTCACTCCGTCTGCTACGCATGGGTCGCCTACCAGACCGCCTACCTCAAGGCGCACTACCCCGCACAGTTTATGGCAGCACTTCTGACCTGCAACCAGAGCAAGTCAGACAAGCTCACTAAGTATCTCGAGGAGGTGCAGCATATGGGTCTGGAGGTCAAGGGGCCAGACGTCAACGAGAGCTTTACTGCTTTCTCGGCAAACAAAGAGGGTGTCATACGCTTTGGTCTCGGGGGCATCTCACACGTGGGGCTATCTGTCGCGGAGGCTATCATACAGGAGCGCGAGGAGCATGGCGCCTATCAAGACGTGTACGACTTCTTCCAGCGCACCGACCTGAGCAATTGTTCACGACGTGCACTCGAGGCGCTCATACTGTCGGGCGCTTTCGACAACTTTGGCATCGAGCGAGAGGTTTACTTCGCACCCATTGCTAAGAGTGGCGTGAGCAGTCTCTCCTATGGCAAGGATGAGACCTTCCTCACAGCACTCATGCAGTACGGTAAGATCCTCGAGAGCGAACGCACACAGGTCCAGGCCTCCCTCTTTGGCGATAGCGATCCCAGTGTCAAGCTTCCCAAGCCACTGCCCCCCAAGGATGTAGAGCCGTGGAGCCATCTAGAGCGACTGACCAAGGAGCAGACCTATATAGGGATGTACCTGAGCGCACACCCACTAGATCCTTACGCCTTTATCATCGAGTATCTCTGCAACTGTCCCGCCTCCGAGCTAGACCAGTTTGCTGAGCTAGGGCTCACGCAGCTTACCTGCGCTGGTCTAGTCACCAAGGTGCGTCAAGGCATTAGCAAGAGAAACGAGCCTTACGCCATTATCCAGATCGAAGATACTTCGGGTACTGGCGAGATACCGCTCTTTGGCCAGGATTACGTGAATTTCGGTAACTTTGCGCAGGAAGGACTAGCCATCTTAGCGAAGATGAGCGTCACGCCAAGCCGATATGACCCGAATCGTCTTTACCGCTCTGTGCAGAGCATACAGCTCCTCTCAGACATCACCGAGGATGCCTTCAGGAGCATTCAGCTGACGATCGATCTGAGTCAAGGCGAAGATGCGGCCCCAGCTGGATCATACGAAGAGGGCGCCGACGGTGAGGAGGAGGAGATCCTCGATCGCCCCAACACCCTCGAGGGAGCTATCGAGCTGGGCAACGCAATCAAGGATCACCCCGGTAAGACGGAGCTAGAGATAACCTTTTGCTCCTCTATGGGACCCTACACCACCATGTATGCACCCAGCATAGAGCCCGGCAAGTGGCTCCTAGAGATCGTCAAGAAGTACCAGATCCAGTGTACCGCGCAGACGGCTAAGTGATAGCCCCCCACCTATATATAGAAGACATTTCATACTAACTCTAAATACACAAGAACTATGGCAATGGAAATAACAGATGCGAATATAGCCGGTCTGATGGCTGAGGGCAAACCAATGATCCTAGACTTTTGGGCTACTTGGTGTGGTCCCTGTCAGATGGTTGGCCCGATGATTGACGAGATCGCTGAGGAGTTCAACGGTAAGATCATCGTTGGCAAGGTCAACGTCGACGAAAACAGCGACCTGCCCAGTCAGTACGGCATCCGCAACATCCCAACGATCCTCTTCTTCAAGGGCGGTGAGATGGTGAGCAAGCTCGTCGGTGCACAGAGCAAGGCTAAACTACAGGAGGAGGCTCAGAAGCTCCTCGACTAGTCACTGCGACTGTCGTCATCGTAATCGGACAGCGTCCGAGTCATACACAATAGCCACGTGGAAAATTCCAAATTTCCACGTGGCTATTTTTTATTTCCCACGTAGGAAAGAAAAAATTCCTCCGAAGTTTCATTTGATTCCTCCGAAGTTTTATTTCTTCCCCACGTGGAGAATTTTTATTTTCCACGTGGATATTCGCGATTTTCCACGTGGATATTCGCGATTTTCCACGTGGAGATCCACTAGGTCTGCCTCCAAAACGCCTAAATTATAAGTCACCCGATAAAGCTATCAAAAACATCTTCCTCGAGAAATCGCACCAGTGGGCGGAATGTACGGCCGATTTGCGGAATTTTCAGGTTTGCTTTTTAGAAATATATTGCTTAGTTTTGCTTTCGATGACGCTAGGCACATCACAACGTCACACTAGAGTTTCCCCTTTCGCACATTCAAATCAAGCTGTATAACTTATGAGGAACTTAATCACACGCTTAGCTCTAAGCCTCTCGCTCATTGGAGGTATGCTCCTGCCAGTGACCACGGCTACGGCACAGCAACAGCTCGCAAATAGTAACCCGCAGTTCGTTGAGACTACACCACTACGAGCAGAGCAAGCTGATGACCTGATCGACCTCCGCACCTCTCAGTATGTCGTCAAGGACATCAATGGCGAGGAGCACGACATCGATGCTATCCTCAAGTCTGGCAAGGCTATCCTGATAGACTTCTCAGCCACTTGGTGTAGCCCCTGCTGGTCTATACATAAGCTTGGCGTGTTGGACAAGATCTATGAGACGTTTGGTCCTAATGGGACCAACCAGATTGAGATCTTCTGGGTAGAGGCGGCAAATGAGCCCATCGAAGCGATCAAGGGTGACACGCTCACCTATAAGGCGGGACGCACGAGAGGAGACTGGACGAAGGACACCAACGGCAACCCTATACCTTATCCCATCATATCGGATAGCGAGCTAGCTATCCGGACACTCGGAGTACGCTTTTCCTCCTGGCCTACTTTCGTACTCATAGGGGCCAATAAGAAGTGGGCTAACTGCGATGATGCGATATATGACTATAATGATCAGGGTGTTATGATCTTCGACCATGACTTCAAGATGCTCACGCAGATGCTCACCCTCTTCCCCACACAAGATGACAAGCCTGAGGAGGTGGGCTTCTCTGGTATGACAGATCTCTATCTAGGTGAGTCTGCCACGCTAACCCTGCACTACACCAGTGTCGCACCCATCACCTCTATCGAACACAATGCGCCTGAAGGGCTGAGCGTCACGAAGATCAGTGACACACAGTACAAAGTCACCGCACAGCATGTCGGCGATTATGAGATCTCAGTAAGCGTAACCAACAAAAACGGTACGACAAGCGAGCGTGTCGCCGTGTCCGTCTCTGAGCCCATATCCAGCTACCCCTTCTTCACTCCTATGGACCATAAAGACAAGCTCGACAAGGGGTGGCGCTCCGTAGATCATGATGGAGACGGATTCGCCTTTGACTCAGCGCTAGGACGTGGCTACTATGAGCGCGTTAGACTTTCTCCCGCGGGGACCTTTACGGGCGCTGAGGATAGTAACGATTGTCTTGTCTCTTGGGGTACATTCTTCCCCGTGATTATGGACGATCACGATCGTCTACAGGGCTACGACATCACTCCTCAGAATGAGCTACGCTCAGCCCCCATGGTCATTGAGGTCAATGCGACCCGCCCCACCTTCTCTTGCTATATCAAAAACTTCCTATGGGCTGAAAAGACGGACGGGCTCAAAGTGATGGTCTCTGAGCCAGGCGGCACACCCGTAGAGCTACTGGCGCCTCAGATCGCCACCGAGGAGTGGACGCAAATCCAAGCAGATCTCTCGGCTTACAAGGGTAAAACCATCTACCTCTCACTAATACCGGTCGTTAACGGGCCTAGCGGCATCGCTGTAGACCAGCTCCGCGTGACGATGGACGGATCGACAACAGAGGTCGAGACCCCTACACACACGCTCCAGACATCGCTCTATCCCAACCCGGCTACCGACCTCATCACCATCCGAACGGTCGTAGGTAGCACTATCGAGCTCTTCGCCAGCGATGGGACAATAGTAGCTACGACTCAAGCGACTAGTGCTGAGACTACGATGACCATAGCACAGCTCCCCGCCGGGCGCTACCTAGCCCGCATCACAGCACCTGATGGTCAGATCATACGACGTCCCATCATCATTCTCTAAGCTCTAGCAAGTATCGCTATCCATTCATACCCCCATAGAGAGTAGAGCGTATGTATGGGCAGTAGCTTTTCCGCCGAGAAGAGACATAATACGTAACATTAACAACTTAACCCTATCAATAAATAGTTTATGAAACAGATCACCTATCTAATCGCTACACTGGCACTCCTCCTTGGGATCGCTAGTTGCCAGTCAAACAGCCCAGATGTATCCCCAACGAACATCTCAGTAGAACCTAAGTCAATCACAATGCACGTAGGGGATACGCAGGCTCTTCAGGTCTCTTATGAGCCTAAGGATGTGACCTTCGCCATCTCGTATGAGAGCCAGTCGCCAGAGATTGCCACTGTGACAGAGCAAGGGGTCGTACAGGCTGTCAAGGAGGGTCAGACTAGCATCATCGTACATGTCGGAGACAAGCAGGCTACCTGTCCTGTTTCGGTAGTCGCTAAGGAGGCTCCCGTCGAGACTGTCCTAACGATTACAACGCCTGAGATCACAGTCCAGAAGGGCGAAAAAGCAACTATCGGCTACACCGTCACACCACAGGAGACGACCGTCACCTTTGAGTCTGACACCCCTGAAGTAGCCACGGTCAGTGAGACTGGCGAGGTGACAGGTCTCCTCATGGGATATGCTACCATCACGCTGAAAGCCAATGACAAGAGCGCAACTTGTACGGTCATCGTAGAGGACGACCCAGCGAACATCAAGCAGGAGATGCCTCTCTTGAAGTTCTCTGCTAAGTACAACAAAGAGCTACACATCACAGACCCAGAGGTCCTAGCCTACGAGAAGGCTTTAGGACGTACGGAGCAAGGCATTGACTTCACCAATCATCAGAACTTCCTAGGCTTTGTCAATACCAACCTCACAACCATCACTGGAGTCCTCTACGGACTACGTGCTAAAGGGGTGGCCGACTACATCGTAGGCTATAGCAAGGAGAATCTAGATGAGTGTCCACGCACGAAGGCTATGCTCAACAAGCTAGGCTTTAAGGACTTCAAGGAGACTGTCGTCGCTGTCGATGATCGTCAGGAGAAAGCTCTAGTAGCTGTCTGCGAGAGCGATCCTGAAGTCTCCGTAACTATATACAATGACCCCAATCCTAAGCTCAAGAGCATACTATATGTACAGTTTGCTAAGCAGCTACCACCCGATCCTATCCAGACCAAGCACGCTATCCTGACCGATGTCAAGGACTTCCCATCTGTGACAGACTTTGCTACACTCGATCCTGGTAAGATTAAGGCTTTCGAGAGCAATCTCGGACTACGTACTTACGACGATCAGAAGTCCTCTACAGGGACCACCCTTTACTTCAACACTAAAGAGGATATGATCGCCAAGAGCAACATAGAGTACGTAAGCTACTTGCTAGAGCCACCGCTCTTTCCACCCGTCTTCATCAGCTGTCGCCTACTATGTGTGGGTAGTCAGGATGACTTAGAGTCCGAAGAGATGAAGAGCTACCTCAAGGCCAACGGATTTGACCAGAATTACAAAATCACGGAGTACAAAGAGGTCGAGGTCTACAATGCGCAGGGAGATCAATGCATCGTCGCCATCAGAGACTACGATAATCCTCCTATCTGCGTCATGACCATCACACTCAAGAAAGACTTGCAGAGTAAGTCCAGAGCTAAGCGTGCCATGCACTCCTATCCAAGGATCGCACAGTGCGTCAGATAAGTAAGAAGTCTCCTCAGCAACAGAGCTGACACCTTACTATACTATATAATAGTAGCATAGCAGGAGAGGCACCCCGCACATATGATAGGGATGCCTCTCCTTATTATATACCACTTCGAATGCGATGACTCTGCCACCCCTCTAACTTCCAACCTCTAACTTCTAATCTCTAATTTTCGTACCTTAGCTCCCAAATTAGTTTGTCTGAGTATGGAGATATGGATTATAGTGGCGACGGCGCGTGACCGTGCGATAGGACGTGATGGTGCGATGCCGTGGCACCTAAGCGATGATTTGCGCCGATTTAAGGCGACAACCACAGGGCACGCGGTCATCATGGGGCGACACACCTGGGACTCCATAGGCGTTCGTCCACTGCCCAATCGCTACAACATCGTGGTCTCTCGCACCTTGACCGAGGGCGATGCCAAGACGCACTATGTCACCTCCACGCTAGAGCAGGCACTACAGCATTGCCAGCAGGCGGGCTACGAGCGCGTCTACATCATGGGGGGCGGGATGCTCTACAAGAGTGGCCTACCCTACGCGACGCACCTGAACCTGACAATGGTCGACACGGTCGTGCCAGATGCCGACACACATTTCCCAGAGATCAACCTAGCGGAGTGGTCCAAGCTCGAGGAGACGCACTATCCAGCTGATGAGCGCAATGACTACCCCGTGACACAAATGCTATACAAACGAATCGCAACGGCTAAACGCTATGAGTAAACCTTCGATACCTAAGGGAACAAGAGACTTCGGTGCTGAGGAGATGCGCCGACGCAATTATATATTTGAGACGATACGCTCTGTCTTCGCGCTCTACGGCTTCGAGCAGATCGAGACGCCCGCTATGGAGCAGCTTACTACGCTCACAGGCAAGTATGGTGTAGAGGGAGACCGACTACTCTTTAAGATCCTCAACTCGGGCGACTATAAGGCGGGGATTGACGCTGAGACCTTTACGGAGGAGTCTCCCGCAGCCTTGGCGGCTCGTCTTTGTGATCGTGGGCTACGCTACGATCTGACCGTACCCTTCGCTCGCTATGTGGTGATGCACCGCAACGAGCTAACCTTCCCCTTCAAGCGCTACCAGATGCAACCCGTATGGCGTGCCGACAGACCGCAGAAGGGTCGCTATCGCGAGTTTTACCAGTGCGATGCCGATGTCATCGGTACCGACTCGCTGATGCCTGAGGTGGACTTTGTCTATATGATCGACGAAGTCTTCCGTCGGCTTGACCTGCGTACCACACTACTACTCAACAACCGCAAGATACTGGCGGGCATTGCTGAGGTGATCAAGGCTCCTGATCGCCTAGCCCAGTTGACCATCTGTATGGACAAGCTGGACAAAACCTCTGTGGAAGCTGTCTTGGCGGACCTCGTCGAGAGTGGCTTTGATCCAGACTCGCTAGAACCTGTTCGCAAGGTGCTGACGCTAGAGGGGAGCAATCGTGACAAGGTGACAACGCTCCGACAGCTGCTCGCTGACTCCGAGATAGGACTCAAGGGGCTGGAAGAGCTCGAGTACGTCCTGGACCATGTCGACACGAGCGACCTGATGACGGATCTAACCTTCTCGCCTTCGCTGGCACGTGGCCTAGACTACTACACAGGAGCTATCCTAGAGGTCAAGTCGCTCGATGCCCCGATGGGATCTATCTCTGGTGGCGGACGCTACGACAATCTGACGGGTATCTTCGGGCTGGATGGCGTCTCAGGCGTCGGCATCTCTTTTGGCGCAGAGCGTATCTACGACATTATGCTTTCGCTGGGTAAGTTTGAGACAGCGATGGCTCCCGAAGAGCGCATCATCATAGTCAACTTTGGCGAGGAGGAGCTGCAGAAGCTACTCCCCATAGCACGTCAGCTACGCCAGGCGGGACTCCCCACGGAGGTTTACCCCTCAGCAGACAAGATGAAGAAGCAGCTCTCTTACGCCAATAGTCGTGGCTGTCGCTACGTCATCATCGCAGGAAGTCAAGAGCTGAGCGATGGCAAGGTCTCGATCAAGGATATGACCCTCGGCACGCAGCAGGAGTGTCCACTCGAGGAGATCGTTTCTCGCCTGAGGGAGTCGCTCTCCGTTGGTCATTAGATAGCTCATCTCGTGAAGAATTGCTACCTTTGCAGGAGTATTTCTCATCTAAAAACAGAATAACCCCTATGCCACAAGACGAAGTAAGCTACGCACTAGGCCTAAGCATCGGTCAGAACTTCAAAGCGTCCGGAATCAAGGCGATCACCTCTGAGGACTTTATCGCAGGTCTCCAAGACGCTCTAGCTGAGCGTGAGCCACAGATGACCACCGAGCGAGCTCGTGAGGTGATCAACCAACTGTTTATGCGCCTGCAGCAAGAGGAGTCAGAGCTCAACGCAGCTGCTGGCAAGGAGTACCAAGAGATCATGCGCCACAAGAGTGGTGTCGTGACACTCCCCAGCGGACTACAATACGAGATCATCAAGGAGGGCTCTGGCGCTAAGCCTAAGGCTACCGACAAGGTGCGCGTACACTACCACGGCACGCTCATCAATGGGGTCGTCTTCGACAGCTCCGTAGAGCGTGGCGAGCCAGCTGAGTTCCCGCTCAATGCGGTCATCCCAGGCTGGACGGAGATCCTACAGCTGATGCCCGTGGGCAGCAAGTGGCGTGTCGTGATACCCTCCGAGCTAGCTTACGGCAGCCGTGGCGCTGGCGACGTGATTCGTCCCAATATGACGCTGATCTTCGAGATCGAGCTACTAGACATCGTATAGACACACTAAAGATATGACACATCGCATCTTGACCGTTGCGCTGACGCTACTCATAAGCGTAGGCGCACTCACGGCGGCTGAGCCTCCACGTCTCATCTCATCAGCTGATACAGCTGCCTATGCACTAGGCGTGGCTAATGGCGTAGGCTTTGCACAAAACCTATCTCAGATGCCTGGCGACCCTATCAATAAGGAGTTGCTTTTGGCCGGCTTCACGGCAGCTTTTCTAGAGCAACCTACAGCTATGACCAATGAGGAGGCGCAGGCTTTCCTCTCCAAATACTTCCAGCAGCTCCAAGAGCAAGAGATGCAGAAGACAAAGGAAAAGAACGAGGCATTCCTCAAGGGCAATGGAGAGCGTCCTGAGGTCAAGACGACCCAGAGCGGACTACAGTATGAGATCATCTCCGAGGGCAAGGGCCCTCGTCCCACGGTCGAGGATACGGTCCGTGTACACTACACGGGTACGCTCATCGATGGCACGAAGTTCGATAGCTCCGTGGATCGTGGCGAGCCTGCTAAGTTTGGGCTCTTACAAGTAATCCCAGGCTGGACTGAGGGGCTATGTCTACTGCCTGAGGGCAGTAAGGCTAAGCTTTACATCCCCGCACGTCTTGCATATGGTGAGCGTGGAGCGGGTAATATGATCCCGCCTTATGCGACGCTGATCTTCGATATCGAGCTACTAGAGGTGATCAAGGGCGAGCCTATTCCCCTCGCTACCCCAACGGATAAGTAATCTGAACAATACATCGCGAACAAATATCTTAAATACAACTTACAATGAAGAAATCAATTCTCTCACTCCTCGCAGTGGTGGCAATGGTCTGCACCTTTGCTAGCTGTAACAAGACGGCTCAGAAGAGTGACACAAACGACGAACTATCATCTATGACTGATAGTGTAGCTATGATCCAGGGCTATATGACTGGTCAGCAGCTCGGTCAACAGTTTATGATGATGGCTATGCAAGGCATGCCTGTAGACACCGTTGAGTTCCTCAAGGGCTTCAAGAAGGGTATCGCCGACACAACGAAGTTCTCTTATTACGCAGGACAGATCCAGGGAGTACAAACTGGCATGGGTCTTGCTAAGGAGGGCATCGATGCTAAGATCTTTGCCCAGTACCTCGAGTATGCTCTCAAGGGCGACACGACTAAGATGACAATGGATCAAGAGACAGCGTACAACTATATTCAGAACTACTACAATAAGAAGCAGGAGATCGAGAATAAGGAGAAGTACGGCAAGAACATCGAGGAGGGCAAGAAGGCCATCGAGGACTTTGCTAAGCAAGATAACGTCATCACGACAGAGTCTGGTATCGCTTACCGCTACGCTACGAAGGGTACGGGCAAATCTCCTGTAGATGGTGACAAGGTGAAGGTGACCTATCGTGGTACACTGGTCGATGGCACTGAGTTTGACAAGAGCGAAGAGCCTATTGAGTTTGGTGTGAACCAGGTGATCCCAGGTTGGACCGAGCTTCTCAAACTGATGAAGGAAGGCGACCAAGTGATCGCTTACATTCCTTACAACCTAGCTTACGGGGCTAATGGTAGTGGGGCTTCTATCGAGCCATTCTCCACGCTTATCTTCGACGTGACACTCCTAGAGGTTATCCCCGCAGAGAAGAAGTAATCAGCGCGACGCACTGTCGCCATGCATGAAGACTTAAGACATTCATGCGTCTGACTGATCTGGACCTACACAGTATCTAGAGTTGGCACACGTCGTGCTACTAGATCCCGTGTAGGTCTATTCACAAGAGAAGAGAGGGCTTATCAATGGGCTCGCTCAAGTATTACAATTCTGACGAAACGCTCTCCATACTAGCTAAGGGTTATGTCTCACTTCGAGTCACATATAGAGCAGATCCTCGCCACGCTACGTGACGAGCGGGCTCTCCGTTCGCTCTCCCCCATTGAGCCTCTAGAGGATGGACGTTACCAAGCCCTCGAAGATGCGCAACAGCAACCGCTCATTAACCTCAACAGCAACGACTACCTAGCTCTCCACGACGCTACCTGTCACTTTGCCGATGAGACCGATCTGACCGACAGCCTACAGACGCTCTCTGCGAAGGATGTCGGCTCTACCTCTTCGCGCTTGCTCTCGGGAGACAGGGCAGTGATGCACCAGCTGGAGGATCTCATCGCAAAGTCGTTACAGCACGAGGCTGCCTTGCTCTTCAACAGTGGTTACCACGCTAACGTCGGAATCCTGCCAGCACTCAAGCTACCAGGTATGGTGGTGATAGCCGACAAACTGATCCATGCCAGTATGATCGATGGGATACGTCTCTCTGGACTGCCCTTCGAACGCTTTCGTCACAACGACGTAACGCAGCTCCAGCGTCTCATCGAGAAGCATCACAGCTCCGAGAGTTGCCAGCATATCATCGTCATGGCCGAGAGCATCTACAGCATGGATGGTGATCTCGCCCCGCTACAAGCTCTCGTGGCTCTCAAAAAGCAATACCCCAAGGTGGCTCTCTATATAGACGAAGCGCACGCCATCGGAGTTCGTGGAGCCCATGGCTATGGTCTCTGCGAAGAGCTAGGCTTACTTCCAGAGATCGACCTACTTGTCGGCACCTTTGGCAAGGCTCTCGGATCTATGGGCGCTTATGTCGCTTGCTCTGAGGCGGTACGCACACTACTCATCACACGCTCACGAAGTCTCATTTACTCGACCATGCTGCCTCCACTCATCATTCAGTGGGTACTAGCAGTCTGGCAAGCTCTCCCCACACTCTCCCAGCGAAGAGCGCACCTAGCTACGCTACAACAGCTGCTGACCGATGAGCTAGCTTCACTCCCGGAGCAACTCCTACCCACTCCACACAGCCATATCATACCACTCCTCTGCGGGAGTCGTGAGCGAGCTAGAACCGTGGCGCAAGCACTACACGAGGAGGGTTACTTCATCCGCCCCATCATGTCTCCGACCGTACCTGTCGGCTCTGAGCGTCTGAGGATCTCACTCACGGCAGGCCTAACCTCGTCAGACGTCAAGCGACTCTGCCAAGTCATCCTAGCACACCTTGCCTAGAGCTTATGCAGTACATCTTCCAGCGAAACAGTGACCAGGCTCCCGCCCGCCAACTCATCATATACTTCTGCGGATGGGGTATGACGCCTGCGACGGTTTCGCACTTGACGTTGCCTGATCGGTGTGACTTACTCGCACTTTACGATTATCGAAATCTCGAGCTGAGCGACGACCTCACAGATTTACCCTGGGACTCTTACCAAGCGGTCACCATCGTAGCTTGGTCGCTAGGCGTTTGGGCTGCCGAGCAGGTCCTACCGCATTGGTCCATACTGCCCAGCACACGGCGTCTGATAGCAGTCGCCGGTTCGCCCTATCCTATGCACGACCAGTGGGGGATCCCTAGCCAAATATTCGTAGGCACCCTAGAGGGACTAACCGACGAAAACCGCCAGCGCTTCAACCGCCGTATGTGTGGCGGCAAGCGATACAAGCAGCTTTACGATATCCTATCCGAGCGACCCACCACAGAGCTTCGCGACGAACTGCAATCGGTCTACGACAGCCTAGCTACTACTGAAGCACCCGAAGCAACGCCCCACTCTAGCCTAGCCTGGGATCTAGCGATCATCGGAGAGCGTGATCAAATCTTCCCAGCGAAAAACCTCTCCACGCTATGGGATGCGGTAAATGTTCCGACACTACTACTTCCCGAAGGCTACCATTACCTCTTTGACCTATGGCACTCGTGGAGTGAGCTATGGGAGGCCTTAGAGTAAAACTAGAGAGTCCTTACAACTTCCCCACCCCACCCAACCATTATGACAGCATCTCTCGCCCATCAGTTCGACCGTGCAGCAGCTCATTACAACGAGGCTGCCGAGCCACAGCGACTAGTGATCGATCGGCTCGTTCAGTTGCTCGAGGAGCATTTATCTAAGACGGAGCGTCACTTTGCTCACGCCTTTGAGATGGGAGCGGGATCTGGACTACTGACGGAGCGTATAGATCAGCTCGTTGAGGTCGACCATTGGACCCTCGCCGACCTATCCCCAGCACTTCTGGCGCAGGTCCCTAGACTGAGAGACCCACACCCAGAGCTATGCGTAGGAGACGCCTTCGAGCTCTCTCTAGAGGGACTCGGCATTGATCTCTTCGTTTCCAGCAGTGCCATGCAGTGGCTCACAGACCCTTGCGCCTACTTACAGCGCACCGTCCGAGAGCTCGCAGCACAGGCGACAGTAGCCGTCAGCACCTTCGGACCAGACAACCTTCTCGAGCTACGACAGCTCACGAGACAAGGACTACACTACCCCTCACTAGCCACATGGCACAATACCCTTCAGGAGCTTGGCTACCCCTACGAGATCCATGCGGAGCGACTCGTCATCCCCTTTGCTGACCCTCTAGCTGTACTACAGCATCTGCGCCATACAGGCACCGCACAGCTACCCAACGCTCCTCAGCAGATACACACATCCAGACAACTCAAAGACTTTACAAAAAAATATATTACTAACTTTGCAGACGAGACGGGTCGAGTCACACTCACCTTTCATCCGGTTTATATCATCATCAACAAACATCCTATAATATGAAACGAACACTATCCCTTTCCTCTCTGCTGATCGTGCTAGGCACGCTCTTGGTGCTTAGCAGCTGTAACCGCAACGATCAGAAGACGACGCTACAGCTCCATGGACTAGGGGACAACCTGTCTGGTCTGACAGCTTATCTTTATGATGAAGCTGACCCCAAGACGCCCATCGACAGCATCGTCATTCACGACACCATCGCCAGCCTATCCTTAGACAACCTACAAAAAGGGTACCTCTACCTACTCTCTTGCGAGGGTACACCGCTCAACGCTCAGTTTGTCTACGAGGGGACCTCACTAGACTATAACCTCAACGATGGGCAAGTCAGCGGTTCTCCCGCCAACGATGCTTGCAACGCCTTCGAGCAAGACATTATGGTAGTCATGCAGGCTGACTCCATCGACCAGGCTGCTGGTCAGGAGATAGTCCGTAAGTACATTGCCGAGCAAAAGGACAACCCCCTCGTACTACGCGCTATGCAGTATGCTATGTATCTCTTCGATGATCTCTCTGAGTTTCAGAAGCCTCTAGAGGAGATGGGCGAAAACGTCAAGCGCCTTCCAGCCTATACAACCCTAACGGAGCAGATCAAAGCAATGATCAATACCAAAGCAGGTCAACCCTTTGTAGACTTTGCGGGCATCACCACAGAGGGTGAGCAGGTCAAGCTCTCTGACTACGTAGGTCAGGGGCAGTATGCACTCGTTGATTTCTGGGCTTCTTGGTGCGGTCCTTGCCGTCGCGAGATCCCCACGCTCATCCAGATGCACAAGAAGTACAAAGACAAAGGACTACTCGTCCTCGGCGTCGGTGTATGGGAGGATAGCCACGACACCCATCTACAGGCCGTCAAGGAGCTCCAGATCCCCTATCCACAGATCTATGATGATCAAAACAATCACGCCACCTCTCTGTACGGCATCATGGGTATCCCTCAGATTATGCTCATAGGGCCTGACGGAGTCATCATGCAGCGTGATCTTCGTGGAGAACAGATCGAGCAGATCCTCAGCGAGATATACAAGTAGTCGACAGACTCTTACTCAAAAAGGTCCGATAAGACTTGCAGATTAAGAAAATTGTCGTACCTTTGTGATCCGGGCGAGTGCCACACGGCCAGCTCCCTGTGAATCCCCCAGGGCTTGACCGCAGCAAGGGTAGCGGGTCGTAGCGGCGCGATGTGGATTGCTCGCCCTTTTGCCTCTTTAGCTCAGTTGGTAGAGCACGTGATTTGTAATCTCGGGGTCGTTGGTTCGAGTCCGACAAGAGGCTCTCTTCAAGACTAGTCCTAGAGACTATATCCACAATTGACGAGCAGATTGCTAAGCTTAGCAGTCTGCTCGTTTTTTGTATTCAGATCAAACGACCTCAGGGGACAGCAATTCCGCTGATCTCACGAGTAACCCTGTGTAAGGCCGCTCGGCTCGTTGGGGTTACCTGACCTGCGGTGTTGAAGACCTTTTGCACACCGTCCCGCTTGGTGCCAGTATGCGCATCTAGACCATGACGTAAAAAAGGTGGCGAGTGCCTCACGATCGAGGTCCTCGCCACCTTTTTCTTTTCGGATAAAGCTCTACCAGTTCACACGATAGAGCTCTCCCTCCGTATGATAGCTCGAGAGCTTCTAACCAGCGCGGTAGCGTCTGCCACAAGAGCGACAGACGCTACGCTCGGATCTTACTGCTTGACCACTAGACGGTCAGCACCTGATACGCGTACCACGTAGGTGCCAGCGGGATAGCTAGCGAGGTCTACCACAGCACTACCCACAGCATCAGTACGAGCCGTACCAACGAGCGTACCCGTCATGTCGTAGAGCAGGATGTCACTGTTAGCGACTGCGCCTGCCACGTTGAGTAGCTCCTGTGTCGGGTTCGGGTAGAGTTGTATGGCAAGCTCATCGATGGCAGCCACAGCGAGGTTATCCTCCTCAACTATATTACCAAAAATACGCCAGCCCTTAGCCTTGCTGTAAGCCTCCTTAGCGCCTTTCTGTACATAGAGCGTAGCCTCCTTGGGACTATAAATATCCCCAAAGGTTGCCTCGTTGATGACAGGAGGCTCTACACTATAAGCGTAAACAGCACTAATAATCTGACAGCCAGTGAACGTATTAGCCTCTATCGAGCAGCCATCTGGGATATGTACCTCCTTGAGGGCAGAAGCTAGTCCAAAGGCTGCCTTGCCAAATGAAGTACAGCTAGGCATATAGGGAACCGTCTCTAGCGAACGATCATAGTAAAATGCAGAGTCTCCGACCGAGACAAGCTGAGGTGTGACACCCTCAGCCCATGCGAAGGACTTCATAGCCGCATTGTAAGCGAGAGCCATCGCATCGATGCGCTCTAGAGATACCGGGAGTATCAGCTCCTTGAGCCTAGGATTGTACGCTAGGGCGAGGCTCGATATCTCTTTGAGTCCTTCTGAGAGAGCCAGCTTACCTTCTAGTTCGATCGTTTGACTGCCTATAGGTAGGTAGAGCAGCTTCGAGCCATCTGCCGTGTAGAGGATACCATTGACACTCTTAAGCGCCGTATTGCCCGTGGCAACCTCGACAGCATTCAAGTGTATCGGCGTTAGGAATGCTCCAGGCTGTATCGAAGTAACCTTAGCCCCTAGAGTATAGCTATCAGCCTTGAGACCTGCGGGGTAAGCGATGAGTCTCGTCTGATCCTTGCTGTAGAGGACACCCTCTATCGTTGAGAACGACTCATTAGCCTCAGGCACTACAAACTTCGTCATAGCCGTGCAGAAGAGGAATGCACGATCACCGATGCCCTTTACCTTATTATTGAGTGTCAGCGAAGTCATCTGATTTGCACCCTCGAAGGCTAGCGGAGCAATGTAAGTCACCTCATCGGGTAGGACTGCATCGCCCTCAGCCATCCACTTATAGAGTACACCATCGACGATCTCAGGCTTCTTATCTGTACTCGAAGCTGGGCTGCAGACCATATTCACCTCGACATCCTCCTTGAGGCTCTCGATCGTGTAGGTTAGTTCACGGTAATTAGGTAGTGGATCACCATTGAGCTGCCACTCATCGACAGCGTAGCCCTCAGCAGGGTGTGCCGTAAAGACAAGCTTGCTACCAGCCTTGACCGACTGACCCGTCTGGATCTCGACACCATCAGCCGTAGCGGTGAGCGTGCCAGTCTTCTCATTGAAAGAGGCAAACTTCACTCTAAAGTGTCCCTCGATACGATCAAAGTCTACCTGTATCTCTCGTGAATCGAGCACTTCGCAGCGATAAGTAGGCTTACCATTTTGCCCTACTATCGGCTCAAACTCGCCTCCTATCTCGACCTGCTCGAACCAGTCTCCGATGCGATAGCCCTCCTTAGGAGTAGCAGTAAAATTCAGCATCGTACCTGTAGGCACACGATCGCCAGACTTCACCTCTGTGCCGTCATCTAGTGCGCAGGTTAGGGTACCCATCTGAAGGTCACGACTACGGAAGTAAACGTCAGCACCCTCTGGACGAGCCTCAAAGGTTACCTTCACCGTCAGATCACTAGTTAGATCTTTGACCTCATAGATTTGAGGGAACTTTGGATCACCCTCGACCTTCACGACAGAGCCATTGACACGCCACTCCTTGATCTGCTGCTCAGCCCGAGGGCTTGCCTTAAAGCTAACAGAGGAGTGCTCTAGAAGCATATCACCATTATTGACATTCTGAGCTCCAGTCGTCCAAGCCTCCAGCTGTCCATCTCCGGTAAAACTGTAAGTTACTTTATGGCGTTGCTGTGTTCCTGCGGGAGCACCGACGATGATCTGGCAGTTCTTCAGTTTCTGTGCTAGCTCCGTCTTGATCGCCTCACTAGCTACATAAACAGTTGTCGTATTATTGTCTGGCCAAAGTGTCTCCAGACCAGAGATGGAATTACTCAAGTGCAAGTCTACGATACGCAGTGAGCCTACACCGCTGAAAGATAACCAGTCCCTCTTCATACGCTCCAAGCGTGGCAGATAAAGCTCGGTGAGCTTAGTGCAGTTGACAAAAGCACCTGTACCTATCTCCTTGGCGTAAGGTAGCTCTAGACGCTCCAAAGCTCCACAGCCAAAGATAGCGTTATCACCGATAGCCTTGCACTCCTCACCAAGGGTCACCTTCTGGACACCACCAGCCAGCAGTCGTAGCACACCATCAGCACGAGAGATGAGTGCGCCCTCGGTTGCGAGGTAGTTAGCGCATCCCTCCTCAAGCGTTAGCGAGGTGAGGCTGGTACTGTTTTGGAAGGGGTTGCCCACGATAGACTCGAGCGACTTGCCTAGTGAGAGTGAGGTCAGTGCGTTTGCATTCTCAAAGGCCTTCTCCCCGATCGTCTTAATCATCGGCAGTTCGAGTGCCTCCAGAGCCGTACACCCCTCGAAGCTGTGGCTGCCTACGCTCTCTAGCTTAGGAGCCTTGATGGTTTTGATGCCCATGCAACCCTTGAAGGCGTTGTCACCGATCTTTGTCACCCCGTTGAGATCTACGCTAGTGATATTGGTATTGCTGATAGGGTCTGTAGATCCCCACCCGTTGGGATCATCCTCTCCAGGCGTGTAAAAGCAGTTTGCAGCAATCTCAGTCACCCCGTCAGGGATCCTGATAGCTCCAGTAGCATCTCCCCAAGAGGTCAATACGTTACCCGACACTGACTGCGCGACAAGAGCCGTCGCTGAGAGGACGAGTAGCAGTAGTAAGTTTGTTATTCGATTCATAAAGTAATCTGTTATTGAAATATTAAGTAGTAGTGCACTTTCGTGCATAGAGACTCCAGATATCCGGAGCCGTCAGGACTAAGTACTGGGTAGCATCTAACCCCAAACTTAGCAAATAGGTGGAGGCAAAGGTACAGAAAAAGAGTTACAGACAAACGGCAAATAAGGAGCAATGTCTCACTATTAGAGGATGTTAACTTACACATTCGTATCTTTATAGTTGAGTTCCCTTCGTGTAGAGTCGAAGGAAATTAGAATCTCCACGTGGATATTTCGGATTCTCCACGGAGGAAACAAAAAATCTCCACGTGGGCGAGAAACATTTCCTCCGAAGTTTCATTTGATTCCTCCGAAGTTTTATTTCTTGCCCACGTGGAGATTTTTTGTTTCCTCCGTGGAGAATTTTCTTTTTCCACGTGGCGATTTGAGAATTTCCACGTAGGAAAGCGATTGGCTAGAGGCACTAGTGACACTAGGAGTACTAGTGCCTCTAGAAGAACCTCTAACTTCCAACCTCTAATCTCTAACTTCTAATCTCTTTTTCGTACCTTTGGCGCATCTATAAGTCTTTTACTAGATATGCATATGCTTCACAGCTCTTCATTTAGATGGTTGATACTCTTGATAATACTCGTGCCTAGCTACGTAGCTGGGTCTGATGTCTCTCTGTGGGACATACCTCCTACGGGACACCGTGTGACGGTCGTACCCACCTCAGCAGAGCGACAGCAGATCCGTCAGCTCTATACGCAGATGGGACTAGAGGGAAGGCTCTCGTTTGAGGCCTTTAGCCTAGGTGTGCGGGGATACAATCAGATCTCAAACAAGCATCGCTCACGACTCACCATTGTGGACTTCTCCAAGCCCTCGACTCAGGAGCGCATGTTTGTCATCGATATGGAGCAGGGCAAGCTCCTCTATGCTACGCTCTGTGCGCATGGACGTGGTAGCGGGGAGAACTATGCCACCTCTTTTTCCAACCAACCTAACTCACATCAGAGCTCTCTGGGCTTCTACCTAACCAATGAGACTTACAGCGGGAACAACGGCTACTCGCTACGTCTCGATGGACTAGAGCGTGGGTACAACGATCAGGCGCGGGCACGGGCTATCGTCGTACATGGTGCTGCCTATGTCAATGATCAGATCATACGACAGGGACGTCTCGGGCGTAGCTACGGTTGCCCCGCAGTACCTCGTGCACTGGCGCGCCCCATCATCGATGCGATCAAGGGGGGTAGCGTCCTATACATCTACGCCAATCGTCCTGACTACCTCGCCCAGAGTATGGTACCACGCTCCGAGATGGAGCCTACCAGAGCCGATCAGAATAGTCGCACACAACTGATCAACTAGTCAGACGTCATCATCTGACGGTAAGCCTCTATGTAGTAGTCATAATAGTGTGCCCAGAGCGCATGGGAGGCGGTCTTCCGTGCCTGCTTGTAGCACGCCTTCGGAAGCCCTGCAGTAGCGCGCTCTAGGATCGTCGCCAGTGCTTTCGTCACAGTCGCATCGTCATAATCACGACGCAGGATAACCTGCACACCATGATGCAGGCTTTCTGTAGCACACTCTCCATAGAGCTCTAGAATCGCCTGACCGAAGCCAGACAAGTCGGTCGTCACCGTTGGCACCCCATAGGCGATACTCTCCAGCGGGGTGTAGCCCCACGGCTCATAGTAAGAGGGGAAGAGTGTCAGGTCAAGGGCACTCAGCAGATCATAATAAGGTAGGTCTAGGATACCGTCGTGACCATCGAGGTAGGTGGGCACAAAGATCGGATAGATGCGCTGCTCTGTCGCTCCTCTTAGGAGGAATTCGCCGAGACGATTAGCAAGCGTATCCTCTCGCAGATTGTGTAGCCAGTGCGTTAAGTAAGGATACTGTAGCGGGGACTTGCTAGTCCCTAGGTCGGTATGGCTGAGCTGGTAAGCGATATCTGCTCTTGACTCAGCAACCCAAGCAGGAATAAAGAAGTAAAGGATCAGATCAAACGACAGCTTCGTCTGCTGCTGGAGGAGGCTATCAATAGAGGAGACAATGAGATCGATCCCTTTATTGCGATACTCGTAGCGTCCTGAGGTAGCGACAAGCGTCGTGCTCTCAGAGTCAAAACTCTCGCCATAGAGAGCACTGGCAACGTCTAGTAACCGCTGGCGAGCCTTTGACTTGAGTCGGCTTGTAGCCAATGCGTGGAAGCCATTGGGCAAGACCACTGGCGTACGCTCCAAGAGCTGCGTACACTCTAGAGCGGTAACCTCGCTGACCGTCGCAAAGATGGTCGCGGTATGGGCAGCTGCCTTCTCTAGCGCATGCTTTGCCTCGACATGTAGTTCGCTCGCCATCTGGTCTCCATGGTAGCCCGTGAAGTAGCGGTAGAGATCCTTGCCATTGCTACAGATAGAGCGCCCCACGGTCGTGGCATGGGTGATAAAGAGCGAGCGCAGGTCGGGCTGCTGCAGGTGATGATAGAGCAGACCCATGCCAGTGATCCACTCATTATAAATGGCTATCGGCTGACTACTAGGCGGCGCAAGCTGCGGTGTCACGACGAGCAGTGTCGCTGCCGCTGCAACGGCAAAGAGACAGGAGTCATCATAGTCGCCATAGCCTAGATCGGACTGGATGCCGTACTGCTGCCACATGAGGTAGTAAAGCTGGTCACGGACTGTGGCGAGCGGCTTGTAGTCCACAAGGATCGTTTGCGCTTCGCCCCCAGGGGTGAGCCAGTAGCCCTGCGTGATCGGCAGCTCCACCCCTAGTAGCGAGATATGACTCGGCAAGGTGATGCAAAAGGTCTCCGAGCGAAAGTCCACCATCTCCTCCGTCGGTCGTAGATGAGGACCTACAAAAAGAACCTGCTCCGCCCCGTGGCGATGCATCATCTCGCCCGCCCGTGACGAGAGAACGGTGTAGATACCACCCACCTTATTGGCGACCTCCCACGACACCTCTGTAATAAAGTATGCGTCAATCATTGCTTGCTGTACGCTCTTCTAATGTAATCAACAGGTCATACGCCACACGACGACAGTGCATCGGGAGCTCTTCGGCAGAGACATACGACTCCAGAGCTTCCGTCAGCTCCTCTGGCAAAGGCTTGTCGGGCTGTCGCTTCGTATAGTTTGCGATGGTGAGGAGCGCCACGTAAAGCCTCGACTCATCAGTAGCGTTGCTTAAGACAACTTCCTCCGCCCAGCGAATGGCTAGTGGTACATAGGATAAGAGGTTAAAGGCTAGCTGCTCCTGTAGCTCCACATTGTCGGCCTTCTCTAGGAAAGCCGCTACGTCTAGCTCCGTAAGCTCCTCTCGGGGGAAGAGCATCGTGGAGAGGATCAGCAACTCCCGCACGGAGGTATCCCGCAGAGCCTCAGCGAGCTGTCTGGAAGGCTGGTACTGCGCAGCAAGCTCTAGGAGATAGCCTCGTGTCCAGCCCCAGTTATAGCGGTAGTCCAGTCCAGACTCCCGCATCGACTGCGCCACAGAGCCGTCCATACGTGTGCGGAGCGCAGCACGTATGGCGGCAAGCTGTGAGGCTATCGTCTCTTCGTCTATCGGGTTAGGCACGGGAGATGAGCTCTGCGATGAGACCACCCATACGCTTGGAGGCAGCATTGGCAGCAGCGACCACCTCGTCGCCATCGTTCGTGTAGTCCCCCTCGAAGTGCCACCCTTCGTTGGTGATGACCGACATACCGAAGACTCGGATACCTGCATGGCGAGCCACAATCACCTCAGGCGTCGTGCTCATACCGACCGCATCGGCACCGACCGTCTGCCAATACTTATACTCTGCGGGCGTCTCATAGGAGGGTCCCGTGAGGCTTACGTAGACACCCTTTTGGAGTGCTAGCTTTTGCTCCTGGGCGATGGTCTCAGCGAGAGCGATCAGCTCACGATCGTAAGCACGTGTCATATCGGGGAAGCGGACGCCAAAGTTCTCGTCATTAGGACCAATGAGCGGGTTGGGCAGCATATTGATATGATCCCTGATGATCATCAGGTCACCCACGTGGAAGTTCGAGTTGATCCCGCCCGCAGCGTTGGAGACGATGAGGATCTCGATACCGAGGAGCTTCATCACCCGCACCGGTAGTGTGACCACCTCCATCGGGTAGCCCTCATAGTAGTGAAAGCGGCCCTGCATGGCCACCACGGGGACACCGCCCAGCGTGCCAGAGATAAAGTTGCCCTTGTGGCCGATAGCGGTCGAGTGTGCGAAGTTGGGGATCTTGCTGTATGGGATGACGATCGGCTCAGCGATCTCGTCGGCTAGTCCGCCTAAACCGCTACCTAGTATGATGCCCACGCGGGGCTGTGCCGATATCTTGCTCTTGATATAGTCGGCTGCTTGCTGATATTTTTGGAAGTCCATAGTGTATTGCGTTTGATAGTAAAAAGGAAATTAGCCCTTACGATGTAGTAGATCGTGAGCTGTGCGACGAGCCATCTCGATGATGCGCTCCATACCGACGATCTCACGGTCACGCATGAGGATTGCTCCGTCCACGATGGTCGTCGAGACGATTGTCGAGGAGCCTGCGTAAACTAGATTCGAAGTAAGATTGTGACAAGGCACCATGCTCGGGGCCTGGAGATCTATGAGACAAAGATCGGCCAGATAGCCCTCCTCGATGCGTCCACCCTTGAGTCCCAGCATAGCGTAGCCCACCTCCGTCGCCGAGCGGTAGATGTCGGTCGCACAGACCGCTGTCGGGTCGTAGCGCCATACCTTGCCAAGGAGCGAAGCCATACGCATAGCGATGTACATGTCTAGGTCGTTGCTTGAAGAGCATCCGTCGGTGCCGATAGCTACTGGGATGCCTCGCTCCTTCATCTCTTCGTAGCGGAAGCGTCCCCCACTAGCCAGCTTCATATTGCTTGCAGGGTTGTGTACTAGTGTACAGCCGTGACGTGCTAAGATGTCTAGCTCCTCATCGTCTAGCCATAAGCTGTGCGCCATAATGCAGCGTGGTGAGAGCGCATCGATCTGCTCTAGGTAGCGCACAGGTGTCGTGCCATGCTCAGCAATGCAATCCTTCACCTCACGCTCTGTCTCGGAGAGGTGCAGGTGAATGGGGATCTCATGCTCCTCGGCAAACTCCTTGGCAAAATGCAACTGATCGCCCGAAACGGTGTAGATAGCGTGTGGTCCCACACTCCAGCCGATCCGCTCAGGGAGCTCAGCAAAGAGCTGCTCATAGCGGTAGCAGTTGTCCCGATCTAGCTGCGCCCGCTCCGCATCGCCACGGTCGAAGAGCGTGTAGCTCAGATTGGCTCTTATGCCAGTCTCCAGCACCGCACGGGCGGTCGCCTCAGGCGCTGTGTACATATCGAGGAAGCAGGTCGTACCGCTCTGGATCATCTCCACACAGCCGAGCAAAGCTCCGACATAGATGTCCTCCTCAGTCATATGTGCCTCCACTGGCCAGATGTAATCCTCCAGCCAAGTCTGCAACGGCAGGTCATCGCCATACCCTCTAAAGAGCGTCATAGCACAGTGTGTGTGTCCGTTGCAGAGTCCTGGCACGACCGCCTTATCACGGCCGTCGAGAATGATCGTATCCTCATCGATCGGGAGCAGATCCGTCCCGATCTTGTCGATACGGCTGTCCACGATCAAGAGGTCTTGCGTCGCCCCTCCGATGAGCGACTCCTTAATTAGTATACTACTCATGCCAGCTTAGTTAAATAGTCGGTAAAACTCAGCTACCGCCTCGACACCCTTGCGGAAGACGCCTACCGAAAAGCTCTCATTGGGCGAGTGGATCGCATCCTCCTCTAGGCCAAAGCCCATCAGCACTGTCTTGAGCCCGAGGATCTCCTCAAAGGCGGCAATGATCGGGATACTACCACCACTGCGGATCGCTAGAGGAGCCACCCCGTAAGCCTTCTCGACCGCCTGAGCAGCTGCTTGGTAAGCGGGTAGGTCTAGCGGACAGTAGTAGCCCGCACCGCCATGCATCGGTGTCACCTTCACATGGACAGACTTAGGTGCTATCTGCTCGATATACTCCTTCACCAGGCGAGAGATCTCCTCGTGATCCTGATTAGCCACTAGACGACAAGAGAGCTTAGCGTAAGCCTTGGAGGGTAGCACCGTCTTGGCGCCCTCGCCCTGGTAACCGCCCCAGATACCGCACACGTCAAAGGAGGGACGACAGCTGTTGCGCTCTAGCGTGATATAACCCTCCTCTCCCTGCGTCTCACGAATGTCAAGCGCACGGCAGTAAGCCTCCTCAGAGAATGGTGCCTTGCGAATCATCGCACGCTCCTCATCGGAGAGCGGCAGCACCTTGTCATAGAAGCCTGGCACCGTGATACGTCCCTTGTCGTCTACGATCTGAGCAATGATCTTGCACAGCTCATTGATCGGGTTAGCGACAGCACCTCCGAAGTGACCTGAGTGCAGATCCCTATTAGGGCCCGTCACCTCCACCTGCCAGTAGGAAAGACCACGCAGCCCCGCCGTGATGCTCGGTGTCTCCTCGCTCAGCATCGTCGTGTCAGAGACGAGTATCACGTCAGCTGCCAGCAGATCTTTATGCTTCCGACAGAAGGGCGACAAGCTCCCTGAGCCGATCTCCTCCTCGCCTTCGAAGATAAACTTCACATTGACCCCGACTAAGCCCAGTGCCTTGGCGGTTTCAAAGCCTTTGAGCTGGATCATGATTTGCCCCTTGTCGTCATTGGCACCACGGGCGTAGATGCGTCCATCGCGTATCTCAGGCTCGAATGGCTGGCTCTCCCATAGCTCTAGGGGCTCCACGGGCATCACGTCGTAGTGACCGTAGACGAGGATGGTCTTCGTTGCTCCAGGCTGCTTGTAGTGTCCGAAGACGATGGGATTACCCTCCGAAGGCATCACCTCCGCCTCCTGCACACCTAGTGAGAGCAGGTGGTCGCGCAGATACTCGGCAGCACGCTGCATGTCAGCCTTGTGCTCGCTCTGTGCACTGATCGATGGGATACGAACGAGACCATATAGATCCTCGTGAAAGCGGTTCTCGTGCTCCGCTATATACTCTTTGATATTTGCCATAGTAACGTTTTCTTGTTTTTCGATTGCTCCGTAAAGATACAAAAAAGCTCCCAACCCTCAACTTCGTATGGTAGGACTCTTTCCCCACTTCATTCTCTCTATTTTACTACCTTTGCGCATGACACTAGGCTCTACGACTATGCAGCACTTTACCATAAAGACTCTCCTCTTACAGCTCCTCCTACTCCTAGGAGCAACCTATACCATGGCGCAGGTGCGCGCCATCACGAGCAACGGCGATGAGGTGATGCTCTACCCCAACGGCACGTGGGAGTATATCAGCAGACAGCCCAATCCGTATGACTATCGAGAGCCCTCGGCAACTGTCGGAACTGGCATCTCTGGCCGACATATCGGTGTCATAGTGCGCAAGCAGCTGCTCTTTGTCTTGCGCGATGGGGTCCTAGAGGATGTCATCGTCTATGACACAAAGGGTCAGCCCGCCTACTCCTATCGTGAGGGGGTTTACCAGCTCCCCTATGGGTGGCAAGTGAGGTACGAGCCTCTCTCCGACCGAGTGGCTCAATTCGGTCCCTACACATTTAAGTATCAGATGCTCTCGGATCGACTGGAGCGAGTCGGCACCTGCGAGATAGACTACGAAATGTTTTCCGACCGCATCAGACGGATTGGAGGGCATGAGATCCGCTACAACTCCTTCTCTAACCTCATCAGAGGCGTGGGCAAGATAGAGATCCTGTATGATGCCTTCAACGAGCGAGTCACAGGTCTTCGTGGGCAAGATCCCAACCTCGAGATCTACTTCATGCGTGACGGCAAGAATCGTCCACTCCCTCTGCTGTAACGCCTAGTGGGGATACGTAGTCTAAATGTTTCGCGCTCCATATCAATACTATATAAGTGACTAATCACGATCGTATGGATCACATCATGCTGACCGAAGAACTGGAGCAGACGCTAGAAGCCTTTATAGAGTACCTGCGACTAGAGCGAAACGCCTCTCCGCTCACGCTCACCACCTATCGTCCCGCCATCACTTCTTATATGGAGTGTGCTCTAGAGCTGGCAAGCGATGAGTGGCAGCCCAGTGATGCCGATCGGGATCTCGTGCGCAATTGGATCATGCAGCAGATGGACGACGAGCTGACCAGCACAACGGTCAATAAGAATCTGAGTGCCGTCAAGTCCTTCTACAAGTATCTCCAGCTACGAGGAGTCGTCGACAACAATCCGACCCGCTATCTGCGAGGACCCAAGCGAGAGCACACACTCCCCTCCTTCCTCACACAAGCCCAAATAGAGGAGGCTCTAGAGACGATCCCGACCGACCCAGAGGACTTTCTCGCAGTACGCAATCGACTCATCATAGAGACTATCTATCAGACAGGGTTACGCCGTGCTGAGGTGGCTAGCCTAGAGACACAGCAAGTCGATCTCGCCTCTATGTCGCTGCGTGTAGTGGGTAAGGGGCGCAAGGAGCGTATAGTCCCCTTTGGAGAGGCTCTAAAAGAGCAAATGAAGGCTTATCTCACATTAAAGGAGCGAAAAGTGGGTCAGTCTCGTTATTTTTTTGTTACTTTGAAGTGCAGACCGCTCTCAGGAGCTGACGTCTATCAAGTGGTACACAAAGCACTCGATGTAGTGCCAGGATTGCCCCGCAGAGGAGCTCACACGCTGAGACACTCCTTTGCCACCGAGATGCTCAATGCTGGAGCTCCAATCACCTCCATCAAAGAGCTACTAGGGCACAGCAACTTAGAGACGACCACACGATACACTCACACCTCCTTCGAGCAGCTCAAACAATTGTATCACGCTCACCCTAGAGCACAAAGTCAAGTACCATCTATGATTAACGTACACATCCAGTCTCTACAGTTTGATGCCAGTGAGGCACTTCAAGAGTTTGCAAAAAAGAAGATCGACCGTCTCGCTCGCTTTGACGATACCATCATCAAGGCTGAGGTCACCTTGCGACTAGACAAGTCCAATGTTACCCAAGGCAAGATCGCTGCCATCCGTCTATTCGTCCCTGGTTATGACCACTATGCTGAAAAAGGGGCTGCTACCTTTGAGGAGGCTATCGATGAGGCTATCGATGCGCTAAAGCGTCAGATAGATCGCGCTAAAGCAAATAAATAGTCAGCACGTAGCTGCTCAGTAGATAGTGGGTAATGAGCAACGCTAATCAAGATCTGGAGTAAACCCTCATCATCCACTATCTACTACGCACTACATACTCTCGAAACGCTCTTTTTGAAAAGAAAGTTGCCCGAAAGTTTTGGTGTTTCCAAAATAGTTTGTACATTTGCACTCAGTTTGTGACGCCATTCATCTTTCTCAAGTGTGAAAAGTGACTAGGCAGCACAAACTGAAGTAGCAATCGGGCAGTTACCAGAGTGGCCAAATGGGGCTGACTGTAACTCAGCTGGCGTAAGCCTACGGTGGTTCGAATCCATCACTGCCCACAGATCAATATGCCTATGTAGCTCAGTGGTAGAGCACTTCCTTGGTAAGGAAGAGGTCCCGGGTTCAAATCCCGGCATCGGCTCTAAATATGGCAGCACCTAGCTCCTCGAGAGGGTGGATGCTCCTTGCAACGAATAAGATTAAGACAAACATAAGAACAAGGTTATGGCTAAAGAACATTTTCAAAGGACGAAACCACACGTCAACATCGGTACCATCGGTCACGTAGACCACGGTAAGACTACGCTCACCGCAGCAATCACCAAGGTGTTGGCTGACGCAGGCTTTACAGAGGCTCGTTCGTTCGACTCTATCGACAACGCACCTGAGGAGAAGGAGCGTGGTATCACCATCAACTCTTCACACGTTGAGTACGAGACAGCAAATCGTCACTACGCACACGTAGACTGCCCGGGCCACGCCGACTATGTCAAGAACATGGTTACTGGTGCTGCTCAGATGGACGGTGCTATCATCGTAGTTGCTGCAACTGATGGTCCTATGCCTCAGACGCGTGAGCACATCCTACTAGCACGTCAGGTCAACGTACCTCGTCTAGTTGTCTTTATGAACAAGTGCGACCTTGTTGATGACGAGGAGATGCTCGAGCTCGTAGAGATGGATATGCGTGAGCTACTAAGCTTCTATGACTTTGACGGCGACAACACTCCTGTCATCCGTGGTTCTGCTCTTGGTGCTCTCAATGGTGAGCCTAAGTGGGTAGAGAAGGTTATGGAGCTCATGGAGGCTGTAGACACTTGGATCCCACTACCTGAGCGCGACATCGACAAGCCTTTCCTAATGCCTGTAGAGGACGTATTCTCTATCACAGGTCGTGGTACTGTCGCTACTGGTCGTATCGAGACTGGTGTCGTTAAGGTCAACGATGAGGTTCAGATCATCGGTCTAGGTGCTGAGGGTAAGAAGAGCGTCGTAACTGGCGTGGAAATGTTCCGCAAGATCCTTGATGAGGGTGAAGCTGGTGATAACGTAGGTCTCCTACTCCGTGGTATCGACAAGGACGAGATCAAGCGCGGTATGGTCCTAGCACACCCAGGTCAGGTCAAGCCTCACGATCACTTCAAGGCTGAGGTCTATATCCTGAAGAAGGAAGAGGGTGGTCGTCACACACCATTCCACAACAAGTACCGTCCTCAGTTCTACATCCGTACGCTAGACGTAACGGGCGAGATCACACTCCCAGAGGGTGTAGAGATGGTTATGCCTGGTGATAACGTCACCATCGATGTCAAGCTCATCTCTCCAGTAGCTTGTAGCGTAGGTCTACGCTTCGCTATCCGCGAGGGTGGTCGTACCGTCGGTGCTGGTCAGATCACAGCTCTAGAGGACTAATAACCTACAGCTGACTTAGCCTCTCTTTGGCTCGTCTAGAGTCCACTTAAGGCTAGACAGCAACTTTACTTCTCCCAACTCCCTCCCCCACTAAATATAGATTCGCTCCCCTTGGAGCAAAGATCCTAGTGGGAGGGGGAGTTACGAGGAGTTTTCACCTCCACACTCATCATCTCTAGCAGATTGTTGTCTCCTGACTGACAGGGTACACACTGCACTAGATCCGTCCTATGCAAGTTAAGCAGTCGGACATATTATGAGATGGTGCTAACATACGGGTTTAGCTCAGTTGGTAGAGCACAGGTCTCCAAAACCTGGTGTCGGGAGTTCGAGCCTCTCAACCCGTGCAAACTATAAGATGCTCTTATGAATTTTTTCAAGCGTATAGGTACCTACACCAAGAACTGCTACAATGAGTTGGTACATAAAGTTAGCTGGCCCACTCGTAGCGAACTGATCAATAGCACAGTGGTCGTTATGATCGCTTCGGTGATCATTGCCATCTTTGTCGCTGGCGTAGACTTTATCTTCCAGCAACTTATGCAGCTAGTGTACGGTCTTGTATAGACTGCGCATCCAGTATAGAGCATTGACATATAAGCCTCGAGAGATAGACAACGTCTAGAAGCAAGCGTGCGACACAAGCATGGCTAACTCTAGATAGGGCTTGTGAAGCCCCTATAGCGATGTCGTTTATCTACAACTTAGTAAAGGCTTTACCGAATAGTCACAAACGGATCAACCGTATTCTATCATCGAATCTAATCTAAACTAAAGACATGAGTCAAGATTCACAACCCATGAGATTTTACGTTCTTCGTGTCCTCAGTGGACAGGAAAAGAAAGTCTGTGAGTATATAGAAGCGGCTAAGTCCAATGGAACTTTAGGCTCGTACGTACGTCGTGTATTAGTACCTACCGAGCAGGTGGTCTCACAGCGCAATGGCAAGAAGGTGGTCAAAGAGCGCCCCTACATGCCAGGCTATGTACTAGTGGAGGCTGCTCTCGTCGGAGATACAGAGCACACGCTGTGTACGATACCTAACGTAATAGGTTTCTTGAACTCTCGTATGAGTGATGGTCAGCTATCCCCAGAACCCCTACGTACTCAAGAAGTACAGGATCTCTTGGGACAAGCAGATCGCGACGCTGAGGGTGCTGGACGCTTTGACGTTGAGTACAGCGTCGGCGAGTCTGTACGGATCATTGATGGTCCATTCTCAGACTTCTCAGCAACTATCGATGAGGTCAAGAGTGATAAGAGAAAGCTCAAGGTGATGGTGAAGATCTTCGGAAGGAAGACTCCACTGGAGCTTGATTACACACAGGTCGAGAAGGAATAGAAGATTGTTACGGATCGAGCATACCGACTCATATTTGCTCACATAGGTGTAGTGCTAACTCTCGGACAGCATCGAGATGCGGTCTAGCTTCCAACTTAAAGACCTCTACTCGCTCCACGAGGATACTACCCTAGATGCAGTAATGACCTCCGTGTGTATCTGTTTATAATATAATCGAATAACAAAATGGCAAAAGAAGTTGCAGGGCAGCTTAAGCTGCAAATCAAAGGAGGGGCCGCTAACCCCTCGCCTCCTGTGGGCCCAGCACTTGGTGCTAAGGGTATCAACATCATGGAGTTTTGTAAGCAATTTAATGCCAGGACTCAGGATCGCGCTGGTAAGGTGTTACCAGTAGTGATAACCTACTATGCTGACAAGTCCTTTGACTTCATCGTCAAGACACCTCCCGTAGCCGTACAGCTACTAGAGGCTAGTAAGGCTAAGGGTGGCTCAGCAGAACCCAACCGAATCAAAGTCGCTAAAGTCACTTGGGATCAAGTTCGGACTATAGCAGAAGATAAGATGTCTGACCTCAACTGCTTCGCTGTCGAGTCGGCCATGAAGATGGTCGCTGGTACAGCTCGTAGTATGGGGATTAGTGTGACGGGTACGAAACCTGAGAATCTCTAATCGCAATCAACTGAAATGAGTAAACTAACAAAAAATCAGAAGATAGCAGCGAGTAAGGTCGAAGCAGGCAAGTCCTATTCACTAGATGAGGCTTCCAAGCTTCTGAAGGAGATTACCTTCACGAAGTTTGACGCTTCAGTGGACATAGACATTCGTCTGGGTGTCGATCCTCGCAAGGCTAATCAGATGGTGCGTGGCACTGTCTCACTGCCTCATGGTATCGGTAAGGAGGTACGTGTCCTAGCACTCTGTACTCCAGACAAGGAGGCAGAGGCGCAAGAGGCTGGGGCTGACTATGTCGGTCTCGATGAGTACATCAACAAGATCAAGTCTGGATGGACTGACATTGATGTGATCATCACCATGCCTAGCGTCATGGGCAAGATCGGAGCTTTGGGTCGTGTACTAGGACCGCGTGGTCTGATGCCTAACCCCAAGAGCGGTACCGTAACAAATGATCTCGGTGCTGCAATCAAGGAGGTAAAGGCTGGTAAGATCGACTTCAAGGTCGACAAGGCAGGTATCATACATACCTCAGTGGGTAAGATATCTTTCGAACCTAAGCAAATTAGAGAAAACGCCAAGGAGTTCATCGACACGGTGGTACGCCTGAAGCCGGCCTCTGCTAAGGGAACCTATATCAAGAGTATCTACCTCTCTACATCAATGAGTGCAGGGATCAAGATAGATCCCAAGTCAGTCGTATCCGTAGTAGAATAACGTCTCACCAACTAAGAAACACAATTCTATGAAAAAGGAAACGAAGTCAACTGTCATCGAGCAGTTACACTCTTATATAGAGAGCTACCCCAACTTCTACTTGACTAATATCGAGGCGCTCAATGCTGAGAAGACAAGCGAGCTGCGCCGTCTTTGCAACAAAAGTGGCGTCAAGCTGGTCGTAGTCAAGAACACACTGATGCGTCGTGCACTCAGCGAGATCGACTCTGTCGATTACGCAGAGCTCTACGAGTCTCTCAAGGGTAATACGGCCGTCATGTTTTCAGAGGTTGCTAATGCTCCTGCTAAAGCGATCAAAGCTTTCCGCTCTGACAATAAGGAACTCGGACGTCCCGACCTAAAGGCTGCGTACGTTCAGGAGGGCTTTTACATCGGAGCTGACCAACTCGAGACTCTGGTCAACATTAAGAGTCGCGAGGAGCTCATTGCTGACATTGTAGCTATGCTGGAGGGCCCAATCCAGGGCGTACTCGGGCAGCTTGATTCAGCAGCTGGCACTATCCATGGGGTCTTAGATACCCTAGCCGAGAGGCAATAAACATCTAAGAAATCACTTCAATCAGAAACAAATATAACATCAATACAGACATGGCAGATATAAAGGCTATTGCAGAGACTCTTGTTAATCTCACAGTAAAAGAAGTAAGCGAGCTCAAGGAGCTCCTCAAGGAGGAGTACGGTATCGAGCCAGCAGCTGCAGCTGTCGCTGTCGCTGGACCTGCAGCTGGTGCTGCAGCAGAGGCTGAGGAGAAGACCTCTTTCGACGTTGTACTCAAGAGCTTTGGTGCTGCTAAGCTTGCAGTCGTTAAGGCTGTTAAGGAGCATGCAGGTCTTGGTCTCAAGGAGGCTAAGGAGCTAGTCGACGGTGCGCCTACGAACGTTAAGGAGGGTGTTGACAAGGCTACAGCTGAGGCTCTCAAGGCTGCACTTGAGGAGGCTGGTGCTGAGGTTGAACTAAAGTAAACCCGCTTGACACCTGTCTGACACAGGTCATATTGGTTAAGGATTCCTCCCTTGATACGTATGGGGGGAGTTCTTAGCCTTTTCGCATCTTTTGCTCTCTGGAGGCACCACTCACAGATGAAATTGTCACAATGCTGCGTGACACTTTCTATGCGTTGAGGAGGTGTCTTGGATTGTCAGATAGGCTTAGATACAAGTCTCTAGAGCTAGACACCCATAGATCGATCTCTCGAGTAGTAGCTCACTGCACCCAGTAAGCACCTGCTCCCCGCCTCTCTCGATGAGAGCAGCTCCTCTCCCCTACATTTACCATTTCTCTCTGAAGCATACGATGGCATCCAAACCAACTAATACTAGAAAGAGCTTTGCATCTATTGCTCATCCAATGGAGTACCCTGACTTCTTGGAGGTGCAGCTCAAATCTTTTCAGGACTTCTTTCAGCTCAACACTCCTGCCGAGAGTAGAAAGAAAGAGGGATTATTTAAAGTCTTCTCTGAGAACTTCCCCATCGAAGACACTCGCAACAACTTCAAGCTCCTATTTGAAGACTACTTCGTCGATCCTCCTAAGTATTCGATAGAGGAGTGCTTGCGCCGTGGTCTGACCTATAGTGTCCCCTTGAGGGCTAAGCTCAAGCTCACCTGTGAAGACCCCGAGCACGAAGACTTTGAGTCTACCGTACAGGACGTTTTCCTGGGCTCTATCCCCTATATGACACCTGCGGGTACGTTTGTCATCAATGGTGCGGAGAGAGTAGTCGTATCTCAGCTACACCGCTCACCAGGCGTCTTCTTTGGATCCAGTCTACATAACAACGGGACGAGGCTATACTCGGCTCGTATCATCCCATTCAAGGGTTCTTGGATTGAGTTTGCTACTGATACGAACAACGAGCTATACGCTTACATCGACCGTAAGAAGAAGCTCCCCATCACGACCCTCCTACGTGCCATCGGCTATGAGACAGACAAAGACATCCTTGATCTCTTTGGCATCGCTGAGGAGATCCCTGTCACGCTAGAGTCACTACAAGCGAACTATGGGCGACAGCTAGCTGCCTCAGTCATACTAAAGTACTACGATGAGGAGAGCGAGGAGGAGACAGGAGAGACTGAGACCTTCGCCCGATACAACACGCTCGTAGAGCAAAATGCTATCCTAGACGAAGACAACGCTCAGGTCATCCTAGAGAATGGTATCGAGACCATCCTGCTACGTCGTGACTTAGCCACATCCGATCAAGAGTCTACAGACCAAGAGGTCATGGACTACTCGATCATCTTCAACACGCTCAAGCGTGACTCAGCCAATTCTGAGCAAGCTGCCTACAATTTCATCTATAACCTCCTGCGCAACTCTACTCCACCCGATGATCAGAGTGCTAAGGAGATCTTCAACAACATCTTTTTCTCAGAGAAGCGTTATGATCTAGGCGATGTAGGGCGCTACAAGATCAATAGCAAGCTAGGACTAGACATAGATCCCGACGTCAAGATCCTCACAGCTGAGGATATCGTTGCGATCATACGTCACTTGATCAAGCTCGTCAATGGTAAGGCTCCAGTCGATGATATCGATCACCTCTCGAATCGTCGTGTCAGAACCGTCGGAGAGCAACTATACAACCAGTTTAGTATAGGCCTGAGTCGTATGGCTCGTACGGTCAAGGAGCGTATGAACGTACGTGACAGTGAAGTCTTCACACCCGTCGATCTAGTCAACTCCAAGACAATCGCATCGGTTGTCAACAGCTTCTTTGGGACCAACGCGCTCTCACAGTTTATGGATCAGCAGAATCCACTCTCTGAGATCACGCACAAGCGCCGTCTATCGGCACTAGGTCCAGGCGGTCTGACTCGAGATCGTGCTGGCTTTGAGGTGCGAGACGTACATTACACCCATTACGGTCGTCTCTGCCCTATCGAGACGCCTGAGGGTCCAAACATTGGACTTATCTCCTCGCTATGCGTCTACGCTAAGATCAACGAACTAGGATTCATCACAACTCCTTATCGTAATGTCAAGGATGGTACCGTAGACTTTGAAGACTCCAAGCTAGCCTACTTTACCGCTGAGGAAGAGGAGGACAAGACAGTGGCTCAGGGCAACGCACCTCTAGACGATGATGGACACTTCATCCGCTCGCGTGTCAAGGCGCGCTATGGCGCAGACTTCCCCGTGGTGGAGCCTGAGGAGGTAGATCTGATGGACGTCTCTCCGACGCAGATCGCTTCGATTGCAGCTTCGCTCATTCCATTCCTCGAGCACGATGATGCAAACCGTGCTCTCATGGGATCTAACATGATGCGTCAGGCAGTACCTCTACTAACACCCGAGGCTCCTATCGTAGGCACGGGCATCGAGCGCAGACTAGTCTCAGACTCTCGTACTCAGATCGAGGCTGCGGGCGATGGCGTAGTCGTTTATGTCGACGCCACCAAGATCGTGGTCGACTATGACCGCACCGAGGAGGAGGAGCTTGTCAGCTTCGAGCCCTCAGAGGTCACATACAGTCTTCCCAAGTATCGTAAGACCAATCAGTCTACAACGATAGATCTAAGCCCCATCTGTCGCAAGGGAGACCGAGTCGTCAAGGGACAAATACTCTCCGAGGGCTTCTCCACACAAGATGGTGAGTTAGCACTCGGCCGCAACATTTTGGCCGCTTACATGCCTTGGAAGGGGTACAACTACGAGGATGCGATCGTGCTCAACGAACGTGTTGTCTCAGAGGATCTCTTCACTTCTATACATGTCGATGAGTACTCACTCGACGTACGTGAGACGAAGCGTGGTATGGAGGAGTTTACGGCAGACATCCCCAACGTAAGTGAGGAAGCTACCAAAGACCTCGATGCCAACGGTATCGTTCGTGTCGGTGCTCGCATTGTCCCAGGCGACATCCTAGTAGGTAAGATTACACCAAAGGGTGAGTCTGACCCCACTCCTGAGGAGAAGCTCCTCTTAGCCATCTTTGGCGACAAGGCAGGTGATGTCAAGGACGCTTCGCTCAAGGCTTCCCCCTCGCTCAAGGGTGTCGTCATCGACACGAAGCTTTACTCACGAGCCAATCGTAAGGGAGGTATATCAGCTACGCGCAAGATCACACAGCGCTATGAAGAGGAGCTCTCCAAGCTTCAAGCTGCACTCAAGGAGGAGCTAGTCTCCAAGCTTCAGATCATACTCAAGAAGCACAAGACCACGGCAACGGACTTCGTCGACTACATCGGTGTCGTCAAGGTCAAGGCTGGTACACGCATCTCCAAGTCTCTGCTCCTCGAACTAGACTACAATGATCTGAGAATGTCTGATTGGACCAATGACGAGCATACTAACGAACTTGTCAAGCAGACGATCGCTAACTATATCAAGAAGGACAAGATCACGATTGCAGAGGTTAATAGGCGCAAGCTCGATGAGACTCTCGGTGATGAGTTGCCTTCAGGTATCATCCAGACCGCTAAGATCTTGATCGCTAAGAAGCGCAAGATACAAGTCGGCGACAAGATGGCTGGACGTCATGGTAACAAGGGTATCGTCTCCAAGATCGTACGTCGTGAAGATATGCCTTACCTGCCAGACGGTACGCCAGTAGACATCTGTCTTAACCCGCTAGGTGTGCCTTCACGTATGAACCTAGGACAGATCTTTGAGGCTGTTCTAGCATGGGCTGGGCGAAAGCTCGGAGTCAAGTTTGCGACCCCTATTTTCGATGGAGCCACGCTTGATGACCTCAATGCATGGACGGACAAAGCTGGTCTGCCACGAGGTGGTCAGATGAAACTCTATGATGGCGGTACAGGCGAGCCCTTTGATCAGGAGGCGACCGTAGGTGTCACCTACTTCCTCAAGCTCGGTCACATGGTCGACGACAAGATGCATGCTCGCTCTATCGGTCCGTACTCACTGATCACACAGCAACCTCTCGGTGGTAAGTCCAACTTCGGAGGTCAGCGCTTCGGAGAGATGGAGGTGTGGGCACTTGAGGCCTTCGGTGCGGCACATGTCCTCCAGGAGATCCTCACCATCAAGAGTGATGACGTCGTAGGTCGCTCTAAGGCTTACGAGGCGATCGTACGTGGCGACAACATGCCCACGCCAGGTCTCCCCGAGTCTCTCAACGTGCTACTCAATGAGCTCAAGGGTCTAGCCCTCAGCGTACATATTGAGTAACCCCTCCCCTATCCTTACACACTATATATAGTCAGACTTAAGTTATGGCATACAAGACAGCCCCTAAGAGCAAGACCACCTTTTCATCCATTAGGCTCTCCCTGGCATCCCCTGAGGAGATCCTAGCGGCATCACATGGAGAGGTTACGAATCCGAATACTCTTGACTATAAAACATACAAGCCAGTACGTGACGGACTCTTCTGCGAAAGAATCTTCGGTCCAGTCAAAGATTACGAGTGCAACTGTGGTAAGTTCAAGCGCATACGCTTCCGTGGTACCATCTGCGACCGTTGTGGTGTAGAGGTTACGGAGAAGAAAGTGCGTCGTGAGCGTACCGGACATATCAAGCTCGCTGTACCCGTAGCTCATATTTGGTACTTCCGCAGTCTACCTAACAAGCTCGCCTCTCTGCTCAATCTCAAGTCGAAAGATCTTGAGGCGATCATCTACTACGAGAAGTATATCGTACTGCAGAGCGGTGTCTCTGATCTAGAGGTCAATACAATACTTACCGAGGAGGAGTATCAGGCCAAGCTAGACGAGATCGATCAGAGCCATCCAGACAACTACGACCTGCCAGAGAGTGACCCAGACAAGTTTGTCGCAAAGATCGGTGCAGAGGCACTCTATGAGATGCTCTCCAATCTAGATCTAGACACTCTCTCCTACGAGCTCCGTGACAAGGCTCAGACCGAGACCTCACAGCAGCGCCGTCTAGACGCACTCAAGCGACTCAACGTCGTCGAGTCCTTCCGAGCTTCCAAAGATATCAACCGTCCCGAGTGGATGATCCTCAAGGTGGTACCAGTCATACCGCCCGATCTACGTCCACTTGTACCGCTCGATGGTGGTCGCTTTGCAACAAGCGATCTCAACGAGCTCTATCGTCGTGTCATCCTGCGTAACAATCGTCTCAAGCGACTTCTAGAGCAGAGCGTCCCCGAGGTGATCATTCGCAATGAGAAGCGCATGCTCCAGGAGGCTGTCGACTCACTCCTCGACAACTCACGTAAGTCAAGTGCATTCAAAGGCGAAAACAACCGTCCTCTCAAGTCTCTCTCAGACAGTCTCAAGGGTAAGCCCGGTCGTTTCCGTCAGAACCTACTCGGTAAGCGTGTAGACTACTCTGCACGTTCCGTCATCGTCGTCGGTCCTGAGCTACAGATGCATGAGTGCGGTCTACCCAAGGATATGGCTGCTGAGCTCTACAAGCCCTTTATCATTCGCAAGCTCATCGAGCGTGGAGTCGTCAAGACAGTCAAGAGCGCTAAGCGTATCGTAGATCGTCGTGACAACGTCATCTGGGAGATCCTTGAGAACGTTATGAAGGGGCACCCCGTATTGCTCAACCGTGCTCCGACACTACACCGTCTAGGTATACAAGCCTTCCAGCCTAAGATGATCGAGGGCAAGGCTATTCAGCTACACCCCTTGGCTTGTACCGCTTTCAACGCCGACTTCGATGGTGACCAGATGGCTGTACACCTACCCCTAGGCAACGAAGCTATCCTCGAGGCTCAGCTACTCATGCTCGCCTCACATAATATTCTCAACCCTGCCAATGGTGCACCTATTACCGTGCCTTCACAGGATATGGTCTTGGGACTCTACTATATCACCAAGATCCGCAAGGGAGTCAAGGGTAGCGGGCTCACCTTCTATGGAGTCGAGGAGGCTAGGATTGCATACAACGAGGGCAAGCTAGACATTCACGCTCCGATCAATGTCCTGATCCATAACGTCCTCGAGGGCGACCAGCTCGTCAGCAAGATTATCGAAACCTCTATGGGACGTATCATGGTCAATGAAAACGTCCCCACCGAGGTTGGTTACATCAACGAGACCCTAGGTAAAGGCACTCTCCGCTCCATCATCTCCAATGTGATCAAGGTGTGTGGCTTTGCCAAGACCGCACAGTTCCTGGACAAGATCAAGAACCTCGGATACCACATGGCATTCAAGGGAGGTCTCTCATTCCGTCTGCAAGACGTCGTCATTCCTAAGGACAAGGAGAAACTCGTTGCTGAGGGCAATGAGCGTGTCGAGGAGATCTTTGCTCAGTACAACGAGGGCTTTATCACCAATACGGAGCGATACAACCAGATCATCGATACGTGGAGTAATGTGTCGAACAAGATAACTGCTTCGCTAATGAGGCAGCTAGCTCAGGACGACGAGGGCTTCAACAACATCTTCATGATGATGGATTCTGGAGCTCGTGGATCGAAGGAGCAGATTCGTCAGCTCGCTGGTATCCGCGGTCTGATGGCTAAGCCTCAGAAGAGTGGTTCAGGCGGTGGACAGGTCATTGAGAACCCTATCCTCTCCAACTTCAAGGAGGGACTCTCCGTGCTGGAGTACTTTATCTCCTCTCACGGTGCTCGTAAGGGTCTAGCCGATACCGCCCTTAAGACGGCAGATGCTGGTTACCTGACCCGTCGTCTCGTAGACGTTTCGCACGATGTCGTCATCTCTGAGGAGGACTGCGGCACACTACGAGGCATCGAGATGTCTGACGTGATGAAAAACAGTACCGTCGTCGCTACTCTAGGTGAGCGCATCCTCGGTCGTACCTCCGTTCATGACATCAAGCACCCCGAGACTGGAGAGTACATCGTACGTGCTGGTGAAGAAATCAACGAGACGGTCGTGGCTGCTATCAACGCTGCTGGCATCGAGACCGTCGAGGTACGCTCTGTACTCACCTGCGAAACGAAAAACGGTGTCTGCGCCAAGTGCTACGGTCGCAACCTCGCTACCAACAAGCTCGTACAGCGCGGTGAGGTGGTCGGTGTCATCGCAGCGCAAGCTATCGGTGAGCCTGGTACACAGCTGACGCTACGAACCTTCCACGCTGGTGGTACCGCGAGCAACCAGGAGACCGATGCCACCATACGTGCACGATTCTCTGGGGTCATCGAGTACTCAGACATCCGCTACGTAGACGTGGAGCGTGCTGGACGAGATGGCAATATGCGGTCCGCACACATCGTGGTCAATCGTACCGCTGAGCTCCGCATCCTAGACCCCAAGACTGGCGTTATACTGCAGCATGAGCTGGTACCCTATGCCAGCACCATCTTCTTTGCCAACGGCGCTACCGTCAGCAAGGACGACACGCTGCTCAACTTTGACCCACACAATACAGCTCTTATCTCTGAGTTCTCTGGGCGTCTTGTCTTCGAGAACCTTGTCGAGAAGGTCACCTTTGAGTACGAGACTGACGAGAGTGCTTCGCACAAAGAGATCGTCATCATTCGTAAGCAAGGTGTCAAGAACAATCTCATCCCGACGGCTCAGATACTAGACGACAAGGGCAATGTACTGCGCTCGTACAATCTCCCCGTCGGTGCTCACCTCGTCAAGGAAGATGGCGATATGATCACACAGGGCGACATCATCACCAAGACGCCTCGCGCTATCTCAGGTGCTGGTGATATCACGGGTGGTCTACCTCGCGTTCAGGAGCTCTTTGAGGCACGCAATCCTTCGAGTCCTGCTGTCGTAGCAGAGATCGATGGTACCATCGACTTCGCTGGTGTCAAGCGTGGCAATCAGGAGATCTCCATCACCTCCCGTCTAGGTGAGATCCGTAAGTACTTCGTACCACTTACGAAGCAGATCCTCGTACAGCCAGGCGACTATGTACGTGCCGGCATGCCCCTCTCGGAGGGTGCTGTCACGCCAGCCGACATCCTCGCCATCCAGGGTCCCACGGCCGTGCAGGAGTACATCGTCAACGAGGTCCAGGACGTCTATCGTCTACAAGGTGTGAAGATCAACGATAAGCACTTTGAGGTGATCGTCCGTCAGATGATGCGCAAGGTACAGGTCATCGATCCAGGAGACACCCTCCTAATGCCACAGCAGATTGTGGACAAAAACGAGGCTTCTGAAGAAAACGACAAGCTCTGGGGCATGAAGGTAATCACCGACGCCGGTGACTCCACCACCATGAAGCCTGGACAGATCATCTCTAGCCGTAAGCTACGTGATGAGAATAGCTCCCTCAAGCGTCGTGACCTCAAGCCCGCAGTAGCACGTGATGCGATGCCTGCTACGACCAATCAGATCCTACAAGGTATCACAAAGGCTGCGCTACAGACGAGAGGATTCATCTCAGCAGCATCCTTCCAGGAGACCTCTAAGGTACTCAACGATGCTGCCATATCGGGTAAGGAAGACAAGCTCGAGGGCATCAAGGAGAATGTCATCTGCGGTCACCTGATCCCTGCCGGTACAGGTCTACCCGAGTATGACAAGCTTCTCGTAATGTCGCAGAAGGAGCATGAAGAGATCGAGGCACAGAGCCGTCAGACAGGATCTGACGCCAGCTACCGCGCCAAGAAGCTCGACGAGGAGAAAGTCTCCGAGACCGCTCCCGCTAAGTAACAAGTGCCTCACAGATCTTCTCGCACGACAGCTCTAAAGTAAAGATTATCTCAGGAGCGCTCCCCATAGCCTCCTAACAGATATAAGCAACGAAAAGGAAGGCTCGCCTCAAAGGTCCACACGACCTCATGAGGCGAGTTTTCCTTTTGTTATGCCCCTTCGACCGAGCACAAATATCGGAAGACAAGACGAGTAACCCTGTGTAGGGACGCACGAGCCGTGACGACTCCTGTAGGGACGCTCGGTCTGAGCGTCCGTTGTAGTACATTGTGACGAGTATTGATACCATAACCCTTTGATACAACGTCTCGCTTTGATA